>Ga0326727_10001353_pt1 | contig 91343 bp, 75 predicted proteins | sample MB2enrmetagenome_FD_207643 | JGI IMG/M metagenome (GOLD analysis project Ga0326727, IMG submission 207643) | Lab enriched peat soil microbial communities from McLean, Ithaca, NY, United States - MB29MY | ecosystem: Environmental > Terrestrial > Soil > Wetlands > Peat | place: USA: New York...
GCCCCGAGCCGGAGGGGACCAGGCTATCGGGTGAGCGAGTCATTACCCGAGCTGATTCCTTTCATTCAGCAAGTACATCAACATCACTTTCGGACGCACCCCTTGAAATCCCAAGGAGGGGCTGACGCGGTTTGCCTAAGCCTCTTTGCGACTTGGCGACTTTGCGTGATCATCTTTTTCCAGCCCGTTGACAATTCGCGTGATGCCGTCTTTAATCCTAAGTTCCAGAGTTCTAATTGCACGTTATTGATTCCACAGGCTCGCTACATGACTACAGTAGGCATGTAACCGCACAAGACAAAGGACTTAACATTTGTTTTCCGGAACTTCGGTTTAATCAGCGCCACCTGGAAGGTGATCAGCAAGCCGAGCCGCTTGTCGGTGAGCCGCAGATAGGTGAGAAGCTGCTTCTTGTGGACCGGAAGCAGTACCTCAACGGATTTGATTTCCACAATGACCTTGTCTTCGACGATGAGATCGGCCCGGAATCCGGTATCGATGCGGATGCCCTCATAGACCACCGGAATCGCTTGTTGGCTCACCGCGCGGAGACCCCGTCGGCCCAACTCATAGGCCAGAACCGTTTGATAAACCGATTCCAGCAAGCCCGGGCCAAGCGTCGTATGGACGCGGAAAGCCGCGTCGACAATCTCCTTCGCAATGGCATTCTTGTCAACGCCGGTCTAAAATTCCCCAAAAGCGCCGGTTGAAAATTCCCCAGTAGGGCCGGCCGAAAAATCCCCAGGTTTGGAATAACGTTGGGCGAGTCAGGAGCCCAATGCTCAATCTGGAGGGTTTTATGAACATACGCGATTTGAAACAAAAGGGGTGGAGTGTGTCGGCCATCGCCGCCGAGCTGCACCTCGACCGCAAGACCGTGCGAAAGCATCTGGTAGCGGGGCCGGAGCCGTACAAACGGGAGAACCCGGCGCCGTGCAAGATCGATCCGTACCGGCCTTACCTGCGGGAACGATGGGAAAAGGGCGTGCACAACGCCCGCAAGCTGTTGGATGAGGTCCGGAGTCGTGGGTATAACGGCGGGTACTCCCAACTGAAACTGGCGGTGCTGCCGTGGCGGGAGGAAGGGCGCGAACGAGCGTTCGTGCGTTTCGAGACCGGCCCTGGGGAGCAGAGCCAGATGGACTGGGGCCACTTCGGCAACTGGGGCGGACGCCGGCTCTACGGCTTCGCGCTGACGTTGTGCTACTCGCGCATGCGCTACATCGAGTTCACGCAGCGCCAGGACATCCACCACCTGCTGGCCTCGATGGTTCACGGCTTCCGATATCTCGGCGGGGTGACCGAATGTGTGCTCACCGACCGGATGAAGACCGTGCTGATCGACGAAACCGGCGGCGAGTTGCACTTCAACAAGAAGTTTTTGGAGTTCGCCGCATACTACGGTTTCGTGCCTCGTGTATGCCGCCCCTACCGGCCTGCTCTGCCCCAAGTTTTCGGAAAAAGATCGCAAAGCCGTTCCCCTGGATCGCAAATACTCCATCAATCAAATCGAATACTGCCGGAACTTTATCTTCAGACGCCATTTCCCTATCCACAAGATCTTTGAGCACTCCTGCGAAATGGGACTGTTCCGCCTGGCCGCCGATAAGGTGGCTTACATCTTCGGGGTGCGTGTCACCAAACGGCTCCGCGGCAAGCTTTACAGCGTACTCGAAAAACTCGACCATGGCCATCACGTGCTGCGTATCTACTGCAAGAACCTGGTGGGCCGCATGTATGAAAAGGTCAGCACCTTCCTGCGAGTCGAGGTCTGTGTCAACCGGATGAAAGATCTCGGCCTTAAGAAGGGACTGGAGAACCTGGAGTGCTTGCGCCAGAAACTGGCCGCCATTACCGACCGCTTCGCCGGCTTCGAAGCGCAATTCCTGAACGTTCACGTCGACTTCCCGTTATTTCAACGAATGGCTCTGCCGGTCATGGCCGGCAAAACCAAAATCGCCGGCATCAAGGTCCACGATACCCGGATGATGCGGCTGATGGAGGTGCTGCTGCACGGCGGCACACAACTGAACGGATGGCGGTCCACTGACATCCACCAGGCGATCCTCACCACCTTCGGCCTGCCGGACAGCACCTACACCCTCACCCAACTCCGCTACGACCTTCGCAAACTGAAAGCCCATGGCCTGCTCGAACGCATCGGACGCGGCTACCGTTACCGTCTCACCGACAAGGGTGTCAAAGCTGCCCTCATGTTCATCCTGTTTCACAAGCGCGTCTGCGGCCCTCTGGCAAACTCCCTGTTCCATCACCGGTCCGAGGAAACACTCAAGCCTGCCAGCAAGGTTGAAACTGCCTATTACAAGGCTGATCGTGCGATTCAGCAGGTCCTCGATCTGCTCGCTGCCTGAGGATTCTCAGAGATAAACTCTCACATTGGCCTATGCTAGAAACTAAATAGTGGGGCGGACGCCCACGGGGGTGCCCCGTGGGCCCGCCGACCCCCTGGTCGGCCTCTTCGCGACGCCAAGCGACTGTATCCAAAGCAGGAGCGGGACGAGGGCGTCCCGCGCAGGCCAGGGGGCCTGCCCCACCTGATTTCCGCAGAAATTCCGTCCTTGGGAAAACTCACCGGATGCCGCTGCGTGAACAGCATTGGGTTTAGGCCGGTCCCTACTTCTCGTGCCCGCGGATCGCGATTCCGATCTCGCGCAACTGCTTCTCGGGCACCGTCGACGGCGCGTCGGCCATCAAATCGGTACCGCGCGCCGTCTTCGGGAAGGGGATCACGTCGCGAATCGAGTTCTCGCCCGCCAGAATCATCACCAAGCGATCCAGCCCCAGCGCGATTCCGCCGTGCGGCGGCGCGCCGTATTCCAGAGCCTCCAGCAAATAGCCGAAGCGGCGCCGGGCTTCCTCTTCGGTGAATCCCAGCGCGCCGAAAACCTGCGTCTGCACGTCGCGCCGGTGAATACGAATCGAGCCCGAGCCCATCTCCACGCCGTTCAGCACCAGGTCGTACGATTTGGCGCGGCAGCGCGCCGGGTCGGCTGTTAACTTGTCCAGATCCTCGTCATGCACGCTCGTGAAGGGGTGGTGCGCGGCGTTCCAGCGGCCTTCTTCCTCGTCCCATTCGAACATGGGGAAGTCCACCACCCACAGAAATTGCAGATTCCTAGGGTCCAGCAGCTTGTGGCGGTCGTTGAATTTCTGCGCGGCCTGCAGGCGCAACTGCCCGCAAGCCTGGAGGACGGTCTCTTCGGGACGATGTCCCTTGGGTTCGCCGGCCCAGGCGGCCAGCAGCAGCAGGTCGTTTTCGCCCGCGCCGCAACGCTCGCGCACCTTGGCCATCTGCCCGGGATAATCGCGGTCCATGCGCTTGGCATCGTCGAAAACGCGCAGGCCGCGCTCCTGCCCGAAGGCCTTCAGCTCATCGCGCTCCTTGCGGCTGGGCGCGCCCGTGCCGGGAACGTGGATCGCCACCAGCGGCAAGTTGTTGGCGGTCAATTCCGGCAGCAGATCTTCCACCGGATGCATGGGCGGAATGCGGCAATCGGGCTTGTCGCTGCCGTAGCTGCGCATCGCCTGGGCATAGGTCAGCCGCGGGAACGGCGCTTTCAAGCTGAATCCGGCCACTTCGCACACGCGCTCGATCAGCGGCTCGATAGTCTCGAAGATCCGCTCCTGCTGCGGAAAAGACATCTCCAGGTCGATCTGGGTAAACTCCGCCTGCCGGTCGGCGCGAAAATCTTCGTCGCGGAAGCAGCGCACAATCTGGAAATATTTATCGAAGCCGCTGACCATCAGGATCTGCTTGAAAATCTGCGGCGATTGCGGCAGCGCGTAGAACGTACCCGGCTGCACGCGGCACGGCACCAGGTAATCGCGCGCGCCTTCCGGCGTGGAGCGCGTCATGAAAGGCGTTTCGATCTCCAGAAAGCCCCGGTCCCACAGCGTCTGCCGCACGGCCATGGCGATCTTCGAGCGCAGCACGATATTGCGCTGCATGCGCGGCCGGCGAAGGTCCACGTAGCGGTATTTCAGCCGCACATCTTCGCTCACCCCGACCTCATCCTCCACCGGGAATGGCGGAGTGCGCGATTCGTTGAGGATCCAGATGCGGTGCGCCACCACTTCCACCTCGCCGGTAGCCAGATTGGGATTCACCGCGCCGGCGCCGCGCAACTCTACCTTGCCTTCCACCGCGATCACGTACTCCGGCCGCACCAGTTCGGCGCGCTTATGCACCTCGGGCCCGACGTCCTCGTGGAATACCACCTGCGCGATGCCTTCGCGGTCGCGCAGATCGACAAAGATCACGCCGCCGTGGTCGCGGCGCTTGTGGACCCAGCCCATCAGGACGACGGTCTTGCCGACGTCCGCGGCGCGCAGTGCGCCACACATGTGGGTACGGCGAAGCTCGCCGAGAAAATCCAGCGGTACAGAGGTTTCCATATCGAATTGTCTCATTCTTTGGCGGAGGCCAGCGCGGCTAAGATTTCGTCGCGGGTCAGGTTCTGCTGGTCTCCGCTCGCCATATTTTTCAGCGCATAGCGGCCCGTGGCCATCTCATCGTCGCCGATAATCATCGTAAATCGCGCGCCGGCCTTGTTGGCCAGCTCCATGGCCCGTTTGAGTTTGGCTTCCGCCAATTCCACCGAATAGCCTTTGCGCCGGAAATCCCGCGCCAACGTACCGGCGTGGCGCACCGCCGGCGCTCCCAGAGGAGCCACGAAAAGGTCCAGCGGCGCGGGCCGATGCTCGTCTTCCACGCTCATCACCAGGCGGTCTTCGCCGATGGAAAAGCCGATCCCCGGCGAATGCACCTTCGACCCGAGCGATTCCGCCAGCCCGTCGTAGCGCCCGCCGCCCAGCACCGAATTCTGCGCGCCCAGCGCTCCGTGCACCACTTCGAACGTCGTGCGCATGTAGTAATCCAGGCCGCGGACCATGCGCGGGCGCACTTCGTAAGCGATGCCGCGGTCGTCGAGGTACAGCTTCACGGCGTCAAAATGCGCGCGGCAGGGCTCGCACAGATAATCGACGATGCTCGGCAGCTTATCGATGATCGGCTGGTCGGCTTCCACTTTGCAATCCAGCACGCGCAGCGGATTGCTGACTGCACGCCGCTGGCAATCGCCGCACATTAGGTGCGCCACGCCCTGCAGTTCCTGGCGCAGGCGCTCGACGTATTGGGGGCGGCAATTGTGGTCGCCTACCGAGTTTAGAAGCAGCCCGGCATCGCGGATCCCCGTGCGCCCGAGCACCTCCATTACCATCTCGATGACCTCGGCATCCACCGCCGGAGACTCCGACCCGATGGCCTCCGCGCCAATCTGAAAAAACTGCCGGTAGCGGCCCTTCTGCGGGCGCTCGCGCCGGAACATCGGCCCCATGTAGTAGAGTTTCTGCACGCCCGGACGCTGGTCCAGACGATGCTCGATATAGGCGCGGATCACCGACGCGGTGTTCTCCGGACGCAGCGTGAGGGAAGTCTCGTCGCGGTCCTGGAAAGTGTACATTTCCTTGGTGACGATGTCGGTTTCTTCGCCCACGCCGCGGGCGAACAACTGCGTCTCTTCGAGGATCGGAGTGCGGATTTCGTGGTAATTGTAAGTGCGGAAAACCTCCCGCGCGATGGCTTCCACACGGTTCCACACTTCGGTGGATGGAGGTAGTAAGTCCCTGGTTCCTTTGACGGCTTTTATCAAGGTGGTTGGAAACACTATGCTAGCATGCGCGCTCTTGCCCGCCCAACCGGTACAGTGGAATCAGTGCCGACCCGGAAATATCTGCTCACCGTCCCGCTGTCGGCGGCGCTGCTATTCCTGCTGCTGGCTCGCTGGGTGCTCGCGGGCGAATCCATGCCGTTCGACCTGTGGCTTCGGGGCGCGGTGCACGACTGGGCCTCGCCGCTCGCCACCCGCGCGCTGCTGGCCGTCACGATGCTCGGGTCGGAGTGGGTGCTGCTGCCGCTGGGAGCCGTGCTGGTCTGGCGGCTGGCAACCATCGGCCGAGAGCGGCAGGCGATCCTGTTCGCGATAGTGAGCCTCGCGGCCGAACTGGTCTCGCACTGGCTGAAGTTCGTCTTGCACCGGCCCCGGCCGGCAGTCTTCTTCGGCCTATCACCCGCCGAAACCTATAGTTTTCCCAGCGGCCATGCCTTCGTGGGAACGGTTTTCTATGGATTCCTGGCCGCCATCCTGATGACTTTCGAACGCTCGCGCCGGAAGCGTAGGCGGATTGCCGCCGCCGCGGTGCTGATGGCGTTCCTGATCGGCTTTTCGCGCGTGTATTTGGGCTATCACTACCCCAGCGATGTGCTCGGCGGATGGGCCTGCGCCGCGGCCTGGCTGGCCCTGGCAAGGCTGGCGCTAACTGGTGCGCCAGTAGACGCTGCCGGCCAGCCCCAGGAACAGCGCCACTAGCAGTGTCTGGAATGCGGCCGACCAGGCTGCCACGTGATCGCCCAGAAATGTCACTTCCCCACCATGGTGCCCGAACCAGCCCTGCCACTCCTTCGCGTCGTCAGACGCAGCCTTCTGCATGATCTGCTGGTATCCAGGCGACATTGCCTGATACGAGGGCAGGCCGCCATACTGCCGATTGAGGTTGCGCAACCACACGCCGTAAACCGAGAGCCGGTGTTTTTCGAACCAGTTATTCCAGGCGGAATGCGAGAGCGCATCGGGTCCCGGCCGCGCCGCCTGAATCGCTGTGCCGGTGAATTCCATGCCCGGGAATACGGTGGCCTGCCCGTCATTGTCCAGACCCTCGACATGCACGTGCAGAAGAACTCCGAACGAAAAATCCACCGCGCAACCTGCCAGAATCACCATCGTCAGAGCGCCCCGCCGCCACGGAATCACCGCCGCCAACATCGACAGGCCCACCACCTGCAACGACAGCAGGGTGAGGTGTCCCACTCCCAGAGGGTCGCGCTCGCCCACCACCGCCACGCCCAACAACACCCCGGCCACGATCAGGACCTGCCAGAAGCGCTGTTCCGGAGTAGCGGCGGCGATGGTTTGCCGAACCTTGCCAGCCGACCGCCTGGCACGCGTCTTTTGCCGTGCGGCGGGCTGCTGCTGCCGCCTCCGCCGCAAGGCGCGGTACGCCAGCCACAGCACTATGGGCCCGCCCACCAGCCCCATCGCGAAGATCGCATTCAACTGGTAGAACACGAAGAACCAATCGCGGACGGTGGCGCTGGTCCTCTGCCCGCCGAAGCGGCTAAGCAGTTCGGGTTCGCGCACCGCAAAAGGCAGAATCGTGTCGAACAGGTTGGAGAAAATCTTTTCCACCGTGCTGCCCGCATATTGCTGGCTCGACGTCACCGTGGTATTCGATGCGAACGTGGTCTGCGGGCCGTATACCGCGATCGACCACACCAGCCATGTGCCCACCAGCACCCCGCAGATGCCCGCAATCCACGCCAGGTCGCGCCATTTATCTTGCCGCCGCGGCCAGACTCGAATCAGATAGTGCAGGGTAAAGATCACGACATAAGGCCCCGCGGAGTAGTGAACCATCAGCCCCGCGGCCAGCGCCACAAAAGCTGCCAGGGTGCGCACGCCATCCTGCTTTCGCCATCCGGCCAGGTAGAACCACAGCGCCTGCACCACGTAGAATGCCGCAGCGGCTTTGGTCCAGGTATAAGTAGTGTTCTGCATCACCAGCGGGCTCGAGGCGAACAGCAGCACCAGCAGCCAGGTGCGCCGCCTGGCCCTTCTGCCGAGCGCCGGCATCGTCAGGTAGCACGGCAGGAAGAGCAGCGTGTTCAGAAAGACGAAAACCGCCTGAAAGAGCTCGAAGCGATCGCTGGTTTGCGCCAGGAAGAACGCCGCCAGCGCGTTCATCATGGGCGGCCGGGCCGGCAGGGCATAGTTCGGCAAAAACTTCGTGTCGGCGGGAAAATGCTGCAGGAAGAATAAGCTGCGTTGAAAGTGCTCCAACCAGTCGCCGAACCACAACGCGCCGGAAAAATTGCGGATGATCGCCGTCAGCACGGCGTTCCACAACAGCAGGAATCCGAGGCCCGCCAGCGCGCCGCGCACGGGGGTCGCGCGCAGAAGGCGCCCGATGTCTTTCCAACAGGCCGCACCCATCGCCGCGCAGACCAGCGAGATAACTATAAATGGCAAGGGGTGAACGGGCATTCCACTACCGCGGGTGCCCGTGCAGTAAATGCCCCAGGAGGCCAGGTACAACAGGATCAATGACAGCCCGATCGAGCCGCAAAGCTTCTCCAGCGGGTTCCACCGCAATTTGCGAATGAAAAAGAACCCCGGAGCGAAGCTGCATACCGGAAGCAGAAGCAGCAGCAGTCCTAATTGGTAAAGGAGCATGCGAACTTTCCAGTCTAACTTAGATGCCCGCGCACTCCTCTATGCAGTCGCACCCCCTCGCGTCCACTCCGCACTAAGCCGAGCGCAGGGTAAACCGTGATCCACAGCACCCCCGGTTGCGCGCGGGCCGAGCTGTGAAACTGGTGGTGAAGGGCTTTGTTTTGTGGGAGATAGGGACGGCGCTGCTTCCCCTCCCGGGCAAACTGCCCTGGTGCCCGTTTTCGACCAGGGTAATCCCCTGCTATACAAAGTAAGCAATAATGAGAGAGTAGTTACAGAGCCCGATGTCGGAAACGAAACGAGGACGCCGTTGGACGCGCCAACGCCGCGTTGGGCCAGCACTGGCTGCCGCGGGCCTGCTCTGCGCCGCCATGTGTCTATGGCTGTCGTTGTTTCCTGCGCTAACCCACCGTAACAGAAGAGTTGCCGGCGAACGGCGGAGCACTGCCATTTCCGAACTGGCGAGCCCTTCGCCTTCCAGGCCGGTATATCCGTACTCCGTCATCCGCGGAGGAGCCTACAGCGCCGCCGAGCTAATCGAAGCTCTCGACCGCGATCCGGTAGCCGCGAGCCATTACCTGGTGTTTCGCCGTTCGTCGGTTCGTATTACGAAGTCGTCCTTCCCGGAGCCGGTGTTCCTTTCCTACCGCGTGGGCAGCGCGATTTATTGGACCAGCCGTCCGGTCCACCTGCCGCCAGGGGAAACCTTGCTGACCGACGGTCAGAACTATGCCCGGGCCCGCTGTGGCAATCGCATTTCGCAAACTCCGCAAACGCCGGTAAACGACACCGAACCGGCGCCGGAAACGTTGGACACGCCCCATCCACCCGCCAACACCATCGTGGATCTCAACACTTGGTCCGAAGACCGGTTGACGGCCGGTGGAACTCCCTTCGTCCAGACTCTGCCCGCCTTGGCGTCGCCGGTGTCGGCCGTTCCGGAGTGGGGGCTCCAGAGTGGGACCATTCCATCCTGGTGGTTAATTAGCCCCCCGAATGGCTCGCTTTCCCTTCCCGTCACCGGCAGCCCCACTCTTGGCCTGCTACCCCCTGGGGGCACCGGTCCGGTGATCGAGCCGAACCCCATTCCCGGGCTGTTATTGCCTCCTCCGCCGGGCTTCACCCCACCGGCAACTCCGGCGCCTCCTGTGCCCTCTACGCCGCCGGTCGTGGCGATCGTTCCTCCCAACAGCTTTCCGCCCGAGATTTGGCCTCCGGCTCCAACCTTTCCGATTGGCCCCGGGTTTCCTCAGATTCCCGGTGTTCCCGGTGCCCCCTGGATACCAATTACGCCCCAAACACCGATCCAGCCCTGGCTTCCCGGTGTCCCGGGGATCCCAATTACGCCCCAAACGCCGATCCAGCCGACGGGTCCGGTTCAGCCGGTGCCGGAACCGGCTTTGCTGCTGCCCACACTCCTGGCATGCGCTGCCTTCGCCGTGGCGAAATTCCTGCGCAGCTCTTAGCTATAGCTAAGCTAAGTCGGTCATTTCAGAAATACGGCCTCGTATCTTCGCTGGACCGCTCCCTTACGATTGCGGCTCGGAACGGAGCCGCGCGCGTAAGCAAGCGGCCCGGCAATACGTTGGCGAACTTCCGAAAACGGTGTACTAAGCTAACTGCCAACGGCCAGAATTCTCGCAAGCCGCACGATTCTCGAGAACCGAGGCCGCCGCCAGGGTGGACACGGCAATATCTTCCCCAGGTTTTGAGAACGCGGAGGTGGCAGAGCGCACAGAACCAGACTCGCGGGCCAGCAGTTTCCGGAGGGCTGATAGCTGCCAGCGGATAGCTTCCTACAAACGCGCCTTCACCGCGCCTGCTGCCTGCTCCACCGCGACATCCGCCGCTTGCCGGGTGTTGCGCTCCACCAATTCCACTAGGCCGCCCGAGAGTTTCTTGCCCACCACCACGCGAAATGGCACGCCGATCAAATCGGCGTCCTTGAATTTCACCCCGGGCCGCTCGTCGCGGTCGTCGAGCAGTGCATCCATCCCCAGATCGAGGCAATCCCGATAAATCTTGCGCGCGGCTTCCGCCTGCGCGGCGTCGGAGTTGTTCGCGGGTGTAATCACCACCTGGAACGGCGCGATCGAGGCCGGCAGGATCATACCGTCCTTATCGTGATAAAGCTCGATGGCGGCACAGAGAATGCGCTCGATCCCGATGCCGTAGGAGCCCATGATGGGTGTGACTTCCTTGCCGTCGGCGTTGAGCACCCGTAGGCCCATGGACTCCGAGTACTTGTACCCCAGCTTGAAAATGTGCCCGATCTCCACGGTCTTACGGACGGCGAGCACGCCGCCGCATTTCCGGCACAGGTCGCCCGCGGCCACCTGGCGGAGGTCGTGAATCTCGGCCTGGAAATCCTCGCCCAGGGTCACATGGCGCAGATGATGATCGTCGCGATTGGCGCCGGCGATCATGTTCCGGCGGCCCGCGAGCGCGCGGTCCGCGAGAATCGGCATATTCTTCACGCCCACCGGGCCCAACGACCCAGCCGCAGCGCCGAACCAGCGCTGGATCTCTTCGGGGTGCGCCGGGCGGAATTCCGGGTCGTTCACCACCGCGCCCAGTTTGGCTTCGCTCAACTGATGGTCGCCGCGCAACATCACCAGCACCGGCTTGCCGTCGGCCACCAGCACCAGGCTCTTCATTTGCGACGTCTCGGGCAGCCCGGTGAACTCGGACACCTCGGCGATGGTCTTGCGTCCCGGCGTGTGGAATTCCTCGGGCGCCAGGTCGCCCGCGGGATCCTCCGCGTGAGGCGCGGACGGCTCCGCCGCGGCCTTCTCCAGGTTGGCCGCGTAGCCGCAATTCGAGCACACCGCGACGAAATCCTCACCCGCATCCGACTCCACCATGAACTCGTGCGACTGGCTGCCGCCCATGGCTCCGGAGTGCGCCTCCACCACCAGGTACCGCAGCCCGCACCGTTCGAAAATGCGGCAGTAGGCCTGGTAATGGCGCTCGTAGGCCGCGTCCAGACCCGCCTGGTCCATATCGAAGGTGTAGGAATCTTTCATGATGAACTGGCGCACGCGCAACAGCCCCGATTTGGGACGCGGCTCGTCGCGGAATTTGGTCTGGATCTGGTACCAGATCTGCGGCAGTTGCTTATAGCTGCGCAACTCGCCGCGCGCGATCACGGTCATGACTTCTTCGTGGGTCATGCCCAGGCACAGATCGCGGCCGAAGCGGTCTTTGAGGCGGAAGAGGTTGTCGCCCATCACGTCCCAGCGCCCCGATTCCTGCCACACTTCGGCCGGATTGAGCGCCGGCAGCAGCATTTCCTGTCCGCCGATGGCGTCCATTTCCTGGCGTACGATCGCGGTGATTTTCAGCAGCGCGCGCTGCGCCAGAAACAGGTAGTTATAAATGCCCGCCGAGAGCTGGCGGATATATCCGGCGCGCAGCAGCCATTGGTGGCTGGCCACTTCGGCTTCAGCCGGATTCTCGCGCAGCGTCGGAATGAAAAGCTTGCTCCAGAGCATAGGTTCCTTCGGGAATCTGCCAATTCTAGCATGCTAAAATTAATTTCTCGCCTTTTATGCAGGCTGGCGGCGCGCGAGGTGGCGCGGCGGCAAGCATCGGAAAGAGCCCGGACCGGTTGGCGTACTCAGAATGCGGGCGGCGCCTTGGTATGCGGCGAACGAAGTGAAGACGAAGTTGCGCTTCTCCCAATCGACGTAATCGGGGTAGGAAAGATTGCAGTAGTGGCACCCGCCGGCCGATCGCAGAGGGCCGAAACCACGGAGGAGTCATGACGGTAACGGAACAGATGCAGCGGCCTCTGGCGGAAGTGGACCCGGAGGTTTACGAGGCTGTCCAAAACGAGGTGGACCGCCAGCACTCCCAACTCGAACTCATCGCCAGCGAGAATTTCACTTCACAGGCGGTGCTCGACGCCACCGCCAGCGTTTTTTCCAACAAGTACGCCGAGGGCTATCCCGGCAAGCGCTACTACGGCGGGTGCGTGTTTACCGACGTCGTGGAGAATCTGGCGCGCGACCGCGCCAAGAAGCTTTTCGGCGCCGAGTACGCCAACGTGCAGCCGCATTCCGGCTCGCAGGCGAACCAGGCCGCTTATGCCTCGGTGCTTTCGCCCGGCGACACCGTCATGGGGCTGAACCTGGCGCACGGCGGCCACTTGACGCACGGCCACCCGCTCAATTTCTCCGGCAAAACCTACCACGTGGTTCCCTACGGCGTGCGCCAGGACGACGAGCGCATCGATTACGACGAGTTGCAGCGGCTGGCCGAAGAGCACAAGCCCAAGATGATCATCGCCGGCGCGAGCGCGTATCCGCGGACTCTCGATTTCGCGCGCTTCCGCCAGGTAGCCGATTCCGTGGGCGCCATCTTCCTGGTGGACATGGCGCACATCGCCGGGCTGGTAGCCGCGGGCGTGCATCCCAACCCGTGCGAATATGCCGATATCGTGACGTCCACCACGCACAAGACGCTGCGCGGCCCGCGCGCCGGCATCATTCTCGCGAAAGAGAAATTCGGCGCGGCCATCGACAAGACGGTCTTTCCCGGCGTGCAGGGGGGACCGCTGGTCCACGTGATCGCGGCCAAAGCGGTGTGCTTCCTGGAGGCCATGCAGCCGGGCTTCGTGGAGTATCAGAAACAGGTGTTGGCCAACTCCCGCGCTCTGGCGCAGAGCCTGATGGACCAGGGGTTCCGCATTGTTTCCGGCGGCACCGATACACACGTCATGCTGCTCGACGTGTTTTCGAAAGGACTGCGCGGCAAGGAGGCCGAGAAGGCGCTGGACGCCGCGCGCATCACCGTCAACAAGAACGCCATCCCGTTCGACACCAATCCGCCGATGAATCCGAGCGGCATCCGCCTGGGGTCGCCCGCCGTGACCACGCGCGGATTCCGCGAGGCCGAGATGGCCGAAGTGGGCGAACTGATCGGCGAAGTATTGCACCATATTTCCGACCCGGCCGCCATCGCCGCGGTGCGCCAGAGAGTCGGTGCGTTGACCGCGCGATTCCCGCTGTATTCCTGGAAGCTCGACCCGGTTCGAGCCTGAGAATGGCGCCCCTGCACATCGTCATCGATGCCCGGCGAATCCGCGATTTCGGCATCGGCACGTACATCCGCAGCCTGGTGCATGCTTTGGGCGCGATCGATAGCACCAACCGCTACACGCTGGTGAGCGGGCCGGAGGATGTCCGCGACCTGGCGGATCTGCCCGAAAATTTCAGCACTTCCATTTACGCCCGCGCGGATGAAAGCCATCTGGACAACGTGCTGTTTCCCATGTATCTGCGCACTCTCTTGCCCGACCTGGTACACGTTCCGCTGAACCGCGTCCCGCTGCTGATGATCCAGCCTTATGTGGTGACCGTACACGACCTGGCCAATCTCTTTTTCGAATGGGAAGAATATTCCCGGCTGCGCATCCAGTTGCGGCGCCACCGGTTGATGCGCGGACTGGCCCGGGCCAGCCGCGTGATCGCCGTCTCGGAGGCCACCCGCAGGGATGTGGCGCAACTGGCGGGAGTAGCGCCCCATCGCATGCGACTGGTCTACAATGCGCCCGACCCGCGTTTCCTGGAGCCGGACGTCCCCGGCGGCCCCGAAGCGCGCCAGCGCATCATGGAGCGGTACCAGATTCAATATCCGTTTCTGCTGTATGCCGGCAACATCCGCCGCCACAAGAACATCCCTCGCCTGGTGGAGGCGTTCGCGGTGGTGCGCGAACAACTGGCCGGGCACCCGGTGTATCACGACCTGCGCCTGGTGATCATCGGCGATACGATTTCGCAGTATCCGGCGGTGCGCCAGTCGGTGATTCGCAGCCGGGTGGAGCACGTGGTGCGGTTCCTGGGTTTCGTTCCGTTCGAGACCCTGCGGTGCTTCTACCAATCGGCCGCGGCGTTCGTGTTTCCTTCGCGCTACGAGGGTTTCGGGCTGCCGCCGCTGGAGGCCATGGCGTGCGGCGCTCCGGTGGTCACGTCGAACGTGAGTTCGTTGCCGGAAGTGGTGGGCGACGCGGCGATCCTGGTAAATCCCGAAAACGTATTCGACATCGTGCGCGGCATTCGCGACGCTCTGCTCGACGAACAGTTGCGCGCCAGCCTGATTTGCCGCGGCCGCGAGCAGGCATCGCGCTTCAGTTGGTCGCGCACCGCGCGCCAGGTGCTGGAAATTTACCAAGAAGCAGCGGAGCGCGGAGATTGATGGGCCGGCGCTATAACTGTGGGGCAGATTGGAAATCTGCGGGACCCGGAGGGTGCCCCGGCACTCGGTCTTCCGACGCACAGGCCCAGGCCGGATAGAGAGGCGGGTTGCCAGGGGCGCGCTCTGGGCCGCGCAGGATAACATCCTGCCGGGCATCGCCCCTCTGGCCATTGGCGGAGCCCACCCAAGACGCCTTGATCCTGTGGAGGGGCCGGCTTCAGCCCGCCACTGGAGTTTGGCCTTTCTTATTGGGGCAGGATTCAGCCTGCAGCCGGCTTCCACGAGGCCTGACGAATTTTCTCTGGCCTCGCTACGGGCGCACCGAAGGGCACGAAGCCGGAGAAATTCCCCGAGGCCGGCCGAAGCCCGCCAGGGCCGCCTGAAAGGCGTGGGTCCCCCCTCTGGGCACAGCCAGGATTGGCTGCCCCGCACAGAGTCTCGGCAGCTCATGGCTTATTCCGCCCTCAGCGCATCCACCGGGTTGACCGACGCGGCACGGCGGGCGGGGATGAAGCTCGCCAGTAACGCCGCCACTCCGAGAATCGCTGCCACGGAAGCAAGCGTCGCCACATCCCACGAGCGCACGCCGAACAACAGGCCGCGCATCAGAGTGGCCGCCGCCACCGCGCCTGCTAGGCCTATCCCGATACCAACGACTGTCAGCCAGCCCGCCTCTGTGAGGATCAGCCGGTAGACCGAGCCGGTCTGCGCGCCGAGCGCCATCCGGATGCCGATTTCCCGCGATCGTTGGTTCACCGAATAGGCGATCACTCCGTACAGTCCAACCACGCCGAGCAGGAGCGCCATGACTGCGAAGCCTCCCACCAGCCACGCCAGCGAGCGATGCATGTATGCCGGATAGGAATCGTCGATGCGAGCGGTCATGGTCTCTCCGCCGATCGGAACGATATCGGGATTGACTTGGCGGATCGCGGTCCTGAGGGCCGGAAGGAGCGAGCGCTCATCCCGCAAGGTACGGACGACAAGAGAGAAATAGTTATCGGTGCTTTGAGTGAAGGGAATGTAGAGGACCGGCGGGATGGCTGCATCCAGCGGACCCTCGCGGATGTCCTCTACTACGCCCACGATTTCGATGGGCGTGGGCTTCGGCTGGAGGTCCGCCAGCAGCTTTCCGAGTGGTTTCTCATGGGGAAAATAATGGCGCACGAATGACTGGTTCACGATGGCCACGTGAGGCTTGGATGAGTCTTCCGCTTCGTTGAAATAGCGCCCCTCAATTAACTTCGCCCCGAGCGCCTGAAAGTAAGTCGTGCTGACGTCCCGTTCGGGCGATTCCTCATGTTCTCCGTGCCAGGGCCGGCCGAGTATGCGGAACCACGTGGTGTTGCCGTTACCGCTCATGGGTATGCCAAGGCCCGCAAACCCCACCGACCGTACGCCGGGAAGGACCTGAATCCGGCTCGCGATTTCTCGCGCCGCGGCTATGATCTGCGGATCGGTTTTATAAATATTACCGGGGATGGCCACGTCCATGGTTAGTAAATGCTCCGCCTGCACACCGATAGAGACACGCAGCAGCAGGTAGAGACTCTTGCCCAGCAGGCCGGCGCCGGCCAGCAGCACCATGGCGGTGGCCAGTTCCAACACAACCAGCTTGGAGCCCAATCTTCGCCAAGTGGTCCCCGCGGAACCGCGACTGGCCTCCGCCAGACCCGCCCGCACTTGCGACGACCAGATGCGGCCGCTGGGCGGAATCGAAAGCAACGCGGCCGAGGCCAAAGCGATGGTGCCGGCGATGGCCCACACGTGCCCGTTCAGCCCGAGGCCCGCCAGAAACGGCAGCCTGGCCATCATATCCTCCGAGATCAGGCTCTTGAGGAGCATGATAGCCCAGTGAGCGGATGCCAGGCCGATCGCGCCTCCCGCCGCAGCGAGGACCACAGCTTCGGTCAGGAACTGGCCGATCAGGCGGCCCGACGACGCCCCCAGTGCTGTGCGTACGGCGATCTCGCGCCCACGGCTTTCGGAACGCACCAACTGCAGACCCCCAACGTTGACACTCGAGATCAGCAACAGCAGAGCGGCGCCGCTCAGCAGCACCAGCAGGATGGGACGGATGTCGCCGACTATGCCTTCGGCCAGCGGCGCGACGGCCGCGCCCTGGCCGCGGTTGGTATCGGGATATTCCTGCTCCAATTGTGCGGCGATTGCGATTACATTGGCCTGCGCCGCCTGCATCGAAACTCCGTCCTTGAGCCTCGCCACGCCATACATGCCATGGCAGCTTCGCCGCTTGTCGCATTCATCGGCAGGCTGATACGCGACCCAGAATTCGGGCTGGCCGACGGGGGCGAAATGAAACTCGCGCGGCAGCACGCCAATGACGGTGACAGGGTCGCCATCGAGTGTGACCGCCTGTCCTACGATGCCGCGCTTTCCTCCGTAGCGGTGCTGCCAGGCGGCGTAGCTCAGCATGGCGGTGTGGGGCGCGGAAGGCAGATTGTCGCCCGCCGCGAAGTCGCGGCCCACCGCGGGTGCGGCCCCCAGGGTGTGCAGAAATCCGGCGGTCACGCGAGCGGCATGCACCGGTTTCGGACCGGTTGGCGTACTCAGAATGCGGCCCGCGCCCTGGTATGCGGCGAACGAAGTGAAGACGACGTTGCGCCTCTCCCAGTCGACGTAGTCGGGGTACGAGAGATTGCAGTAATGGCAGAACGAGAGGCTTTCGAAGACTCCCAGCAGGCGCGCGGGATCGCGATACGGCAGCGGCTTGATGAGGGCGGCGTCCACAAAGGCGAAAATGGCCACGCTGGCGCACATTCCGAGGGCCAGCACGAAGACTGCGGTGAAAGTAAATCCCCGGTTCTTTCGCAACTGCCGGATGGAGTAGCGAAAATCCCGTTGCAGGCTATCGATGACGTTGAATCCGCGCATGTCGCGGCACTCCTCTTTTCGTTGGGTCAGTCCTGCGATGGATCGCAGCGCGGCCGAGCGCGCCTCTTCGGGACTCATGCCGGCGGCTACGTACTCGTCGATCTGCCGCGCCAGGTGATATTGCAGCTCTTCGTCGAGTTCCTGCTCTACGGCAGTACGCGAAAAGAGCGACTTCAGACGAAGCCGAAGGATGCTCGTGAAACGCATTAGCGACCCGCTTTAGACGGTGCGGACAATCATCGAGATAGCACCCGATAATCGCTCCCACTGGGCCGATTCCTGTTCGAGAATCTTCCGGCCGGCTTTGGTAAGGCTGTAATACTTGGCGCGCCGGTTGTTTTCGCTGGCGGCCCATTCGGCGCCGATCCAGCCGTTCTGTTCCAGCTTGTGCAGGCATGGATACAGCGCTCCCTGCCCCACCTGGAGCACTTCGCCGGACATCTGGCGGATGCGTTGCGCGATGGCCCAGCCGTGCATGGGCTGGAGGGCGATCACTTTCAGGACGAGCATGTCCAGGGTGCCTTGCACCAGGCCGGTCGGCTTGCTCAAACGATCTCCTCTCAGTAACTGACAACAGAGTACACGGGGAGGAGCGATTGTGTCAAGAGGTGAGCTGGCTACTGCACTCCGAGCGCTTTTTGAATGTTGGTGATGTTTTGCCTGGCGATCTTCGCCTGGTCGAGGTCGGGATTGATGGCGATCACCTGGCGGAAATGCTGCATGGCGGGATCCAGGTCGGCCACGCTGTCGGCTGCCGCGGCCTTGTGCAGGTATGCCATCCCGAGATCGAAGTGCGCATACGGGTCTTGCTTGGAATACGATAAAGACTTCTGGCAGGCGACGATGGCGGAATCGTACTGCTTCGATAGATACTGGCAGTCGCAAATGCCGAAGTAAGCCAGGCTGCGGAGGTCTTTCCAGATATCTTCCTGCGCGGCGCGCTTCTTGCGGCCGATACCGAAGAGCGAGCCCAGGACGTAGTAGTTCAACTGTCCGGCGAGTTTGCTATCGAAATCGCTCAGCTTCAGGTACTGGTCGTATTCCGCGCCGGCATCGGCCAGCTTGCCGCTCAATCGCAGGCTGTCGCCGAGCCATAAGTGGGGTTCGGCGTTCTTCGGCGCGATCGCGATGGCCTTGTGCGCAGCGTCGATGGATTGCGGGTACAGTTCCTTGAGCCGGTACGCCTGCGCCGCCATGGTGAGCGCGCCGGCATGGCCGGGCTGCAGTACCAGAACCGCGTTGATCTGGCGAAGAGCCTCGTCCACATCGCCGATATCGAGCAGCATCCCGGCATAAGCGGCGTGCGCCTCCAGATAATCGGGGTCGATCTCCACCGCCTTCTTGTAATACTGCTGGGCCTTGTCTTCGTCGTACAGGGCATTGTAAGTCAGGCCCAGATAATAAGCCGCCTGGCTATAAGTGGGGTCGAGCTGCAGTGCTCTTTGGAACTGTTCCGCGGCCTTCTTATAGTTTTCTTCGTAGCCCTTCTGGTAATACGATAAGCCCTTGTCGAGAGCCTCTTCCGCCGGTTTGCCCCGGCGGCGCGGGATCAGGATTTTGATATTGACGGTGGATTCCGTGCCGGGATACACGGTCTCTTCGCGCGGACCATCGGGCTCGAATCCCTGATGCACGCCCTTCACCGTATGCTGGCCGGGCTGCAGGCCGGGCACCAGGAACGGCTTGCCCTTGGCGACAATCCCGACCGATTTGCCGTCCACGAAGACTTCCACGTCATCCATGTTGACGGTGATGGCCATAGAGCCGAACTGCGGCGGTGGAGCAGTGGCCGGATTGACGTTGGCGGGGATGAAAGAGAGCCACATGTTCTTGTCGTAACTGCTCCGGTCGGACGTGGGATTCTGGCTCCCGTTAGTGGCCAGGCGGACTTGCGTATGTACATACTCGGCCAGTTCGTCGGCAGTTACAATTCCGTCGTGCGACAAGTCGGCTTCGCCCTCCAGCCCCTTGACCACGTAGTAAGTGAACACGCCGTGGCCGCCTTCCAGTTCCGCGCTTTCATTGGCCACTTCGCGATCGCGGCTGGCGGTGAGCGAGAAGAGCGACTGGGTCAGGTCGCCGAGGCCATGGTTGATGCTTTCGGTATCTTCCGGCGAGATAGCGCCGCTGTGGCAGGCGTCGGTCAGCAGGATTTTCCACTTGGCGTGAATTTTGCCGCCGATGGTCGCGCCCAGTTCGTCCATGGGGTAGCCGGTGCCTCTGGGATTGGCCAAATCGAAGTCGGAAGGCGCCAGATAGGCTTTCCCGCCGAAGATGGTGCCGTGCCCGGCGAAGTAAATCACCACGCGGTCGTCCCCCTGCGCCACCGAAGGAAGCCAGACGTCGATCGCCTGGCGGATGGCGGCCAAAGTGGCTTGGGCGCCGGTGAGTTCCTTCACGTTTTCCGCCTTGAAATTTCCACCTTCGGGGCTAATGAGCGCGGTGTAGATGGATTGCGCGTCGCGCTCCGGAAAATGGAGCTGCCACTTGGCGGGCAGCTTGGGATATGCGGAAATCCCCACGATCACGGCGTAGCTATGCGCCGGCGCGTTGGAGGGGGGCTTGGGCGGCTCGATTTTTTCGAGCTTCAAATCGCGCTGCTGATTGCCGGGTGCCGGCGTTTGGGCGGCGGCGAGTCCCGCCAGCGCAATAGCGGAAATAATGAGGCGAGTATTACGCATGTCGAATTACCGGTGTGCGAGTTGGAACTCGTAAATGACGGGGCCGGTGAGCGGCTCCGGAGAGGAAATCACGGCCGTGTTCTGCTGGCGCATGAAAAGAAGATCGCGGCTGGCGGCATTGGCCGCGGCGTAGTCCTTCGAAACGTCAACGCCGCGGGGAATCAGCTTGGGCCCGGCGGAGCTGTCGATGCAATCGCCGCGCGCTTTCATCTCGCCTTCGTCGCATCGCGGCATCAGGGTGAGCGGCGTAACATTCGCGGGCGGCAGAGTGGGCCGCGCCGGTACGTCAGTCAGCCGTCCGGGGCTCACCAGCCAGTACACCACCTCGTGGCCCGGAGGTCCGGCGATACGAAAAGCAAAGGATGTCGCCGGCACCTGATAATCCTTGCCGGCCACAATGTGGTTGTCCTGTCCGGTCTCTTCGCGGGGAAATAGCTGCTCGTACTTGCCCGATGTGCTCTGGTTGGTCACGTAGAGGTAGCCGTCGAAGTTGGTGCGAAAGCGGAAGCGCACACGGTCGCCCTGCGCCAGCACCAGCGCGGGATCGATGGCCTTCCAGGTAGAGCCGTCGAGGCGTTCGAGCATCAATTCCATGCGGTGGGCCCCCTGCGTCATGCTCTTCGTCTGGGACCACGCCAGCGGAAACAGCGCTAGTACTGGAACTGCGGTCAGCAGTGCGCGCCGGATCATTGATGCACCAGTTCGACGTCGGCCACCACGCGCGAATCGGGGCTGCCGCTGGGATTGACCACGTAGACGGCGTTCTCCTGCTTATCCGCCGACGACTTGTCCGCGGGCGTCTTGTCGTCGACCTTTTCGATGATGAGGTCGCGGGTATAAGTGTCCTTCAGCCGGCCCACGGCGGCATCGGGGATGTCCACGCTGGCAGTCATCACGTACTTCTTGGATGGCGGCTTTTCCGGAGATTTATCGGCGGCGGGCTTGGCCTTGCCGCCCTGGAGCGAGTAGATCATATTTTCCAGGCCGTCTTCGGGAGTCCGCGAAAACACGATGAAGATCCGCTCGGTGCCAACCTGCTCGTCGAAAACCATGCGCGAATTGGGCGGCAGCACCCTGGCGCTCCAGCCATCGACGTGGTTGTTGCCGTCGGCCACTTCGGGCGAGGGAAACATTGGCTTCCAAGTGCCGCTCGACCCTTTGTGGACGATGTAGAGATATCCCGGACCGTTGGTCTGGACGCTCAACTGAATGCGGTCCCCTGCGTGGAACACGGTGCTTGGCGGGACTTCCACCATTTCGTCGCCGGACTTCTTCAGGACGGTGTACTTGAGCCCCAACGGAGTACCGGTCTCGGGCGCGGGTGCGGTGACCATCGCGGTCTTGACGATCATGGTGCCGTCGGGTCGGGCAACAGGTTGGGTAGATGGCGACGGAGCGGCAGGCTGCGAGGCAGGTTGGCTGGGAGCGGTCGCGGCGGCCGTTTGCACAGGCGGCGCGACCGGCGGCTTCTTCGCGGCGACCGCCGGTTTGGGCGCGGGAGCCGCGGGCTTGGGCGCCGCCTTGGCGGCCGGAGCCGGCTCGGATGCGGCCGAATAAAACAGCTCGCGAGCGGTGAATTGAGGCTTCGGTGCGTCTTGCGCAGCCGCGGTAAGAACGCAGAAGGCGAAAGGTAGAACAGCGGAACGATGCATTCCAAGTAGCGGCTCCAGGGAGCCGCCCCTCCAGCTATTTAAGATATCACCGGCGGGAAGCTTTCAGCTCACAGCTATCAGTCTGTGAGCCAGGGAAGGGTACTGGGTTTGGGCTGGCCACTCTCGTGCGGATGCGGGTTGCCAACTCGCCGCAAGACTTCGGCAGTTCATGGCATCCATTTGGCGGCCTCGTGGGGCAAGCAATTGTGCCAGGGGTTCCTTCTGGGGACGCCTTTTAATGCGGCTCTCGAACCTGGATGAACCAGCCCACACAGACGAAGGGGGGTCTTGGGTTTCTTGTCCTTCAGGCCATGGAGGAAGCCGGCTAAGAGCCGGCCGTGGGCTGGTTACCTACCGGCCGCAGGATGCCACCCGTCAATGCCACTTTAGTTTTCCCACCTCCGGCGTCTGCGTAAATAGTGGGTCGGCCTCTTCGCAATGCCAATCGCCTGAATCCACAGCAGGGCGGGAAGAGGGCGTCCCGCGACCTGTCCCACTTGATTCCCGCAGGAATTCCGTCCTTGGGAAAACAAGTGGCATTGAGGATGGCATCCTACTAACGGAAAAGGGCCGCTCCCCTCGAAGCGGCCCTCGTGCTAACGCACCATTTTCCAAAGAAGAAACAGCATCCCGGCGGCAAATCCAGCCCCGGCATTATATTCCTGGTTCCTTAGATACAGCGCGAAACGAAAAGGATTCGGATTTTCCGAGGGGTGCGGAGTAAGGCGAGGCAGCAGCAGGGGAACGGCGGCTGCGTAGGCGGCATAGCCGGGGAACAGGCGATCGAGATGCTCCGATTCGTTCTGGATCACCGGCAAGTAAACGAAAACGAACACGGCGGCGAACAGGGCGCCAAGTCCCGGACTGCGGGCGGCCATTGAAAGGCCGGCCGCTACCAGCAGAGTTCCCAAATAAAGCGGGTTGCGGGTGTAGGCATAGGGTCCGCCGGTGGCCAGTTGTTGGTTCTTGGCCAAACAGCCGGCCGCCCAGGCCCGGAGCGCCAAACCCAGCAAGGCGACTGGCAGGCCGATCTCCAGTGAAAGCGCCGCCGGGCGCGAGAACCAGGCGAATACCGCGACGATGAGAAAACTGCTGGGCACGCGCAGGCGGGCGACCGTGTCGGCATACGGTTTGGGGAAGCGAATCATGAGCACCGGCACCCGAGTGCGGCCCGCAAAGCCTCGAAAACTTCGCCAGGAGAGATATCCTGCATGCTTTGGTCGATGGCGGCTCCGCGCTTGTAAGTGGTGGCGGCGGCTGCGCTACGCAACACCCGAAGCGAGTTGCCGTAAGGACCGTTGCGAGCCGGGTCGGTGGGGCCGAAAACGGCCACGCCGGGCTTCGAAAGAGCCGCCGCGAGGTGCAGCGGGCCGCTATCCACACCGAGCACCGCGGTAGCTCTCCGGGTGGCGTATATCAGGCCGGGCAGCGCGGAGTAGTGGGCCATCGCCGGCCCGATCTCGCCGAATGGCGCCCCCGGCGGGCCGTTCAGCACCAACGGGATGCCCAGTTCGGAGTGGAGGCGCGCGGCCAGAACACGGTAATGCGCCAAAGGCCACTGTTTGGACGCCCATCCGGCAAGCGGGGAAGCCAGCACGAACCTTCCGGCTGGGAGGTCGCCTTCGGGACGGCCAGGCGGAAGGGGGAAAACTGGTGCGTCGTCGCAAACTGCGCCGGCGGCCGCGGCCAGATCGAGATTGCGATCCACCACGTGGATCGCGGAACTGGAGATTCGATGCCGGTAGAATAGTGCGGCGGCCCGTTCGCGCACCTGGCTGGCATCGAAGCCGTAAATGCGCTCAGGTTGCGCCGCGACGGCCACCAGGGCGGACTTGAGCAGCCCCTGAAAATCGATGGCGAACCGGTAACCGGATTCGCGAAGGGCGCGGTAGCTAGCCACCAGCCCCTGCAGGGAATCGCGGCGCAGCAATATCATGCGGTCGACGAAGGGGTTCTGGTCGAGGAGCGGCGCCCATTTCGGCTCGACGACCCAGGTGAGCGGGGTATTGGGGTGGCCGAGTTTGAGAGCCCGCACGGCAGGGAGAGCATGGAGGATGTCGCCCATTGCACCGAGGCGCACGACGAGAATCATTGACGGGGCGGACCCCCTGGTCCGGGCCCAGAGGCCACCCCGTCCCCCTGCTCGGCCTGCTGGTGGTCCGCTAGATGCTGGCGCCGTTGCGGATCGAGCGGGACGAGGGCGTCCCGAGGCCCAAAGGGCACCCCCCAGGGGGCCCGCCTCACCAAATGCGCGCTAGGTTTGCCGTCTACGGACATGCTCGATCAACTCTTGCGTGCGATCCGCCTCGGATTCCTCCAGCTCAATTATTTCAATGGGTTGCAGGGAGGCGATCAAACTCTCCAGGTCCTCATCTTCAGCGAGCAAAACGTAGTCTACCACGCGTAATGCGGCGGCCAATTCCGCGCGGGCACTGGCCGGAACCAGTTCGCCGTCGAACGGCCGGACCACTACCATCAGGCTCCGTGCCCCGGTCCGTTGGCGCCACGCAGCCAAGTCGCGGACTGCCTCCACTCGTAGGATGTCGAACCGGCCAGTGGCCAGCAGCAGGGGCCGTGGAGGGTCGAGGGCCCCGAGGGCGGCCGGGGTCAGGATTTTAGTTCGGGTGTCCACGTTCAGGTGTGCACCGCGGACGCGGTCTCCTTCCAAAGCTCCAGGGCGACGGCCGCGGTTCGCGCCACCGTGACGGCCGTCATGCAGCGGTGGTCGATGGGGCATTCGCGCAGCAGGCAGGGGCTGCATTCGGCGTGCTCGCGGACCACGCGCGCCAGCGGGCCGGTGGGGCCGGTGGTGGTGTCGTCGGTGGCTCCGAAGACCGCCACAGTCGGCACGCCCAACGCGGAGGCCACGTGCATGGCGCCGGAATCGTTGGTCAGAAAAAGGCGGCAGGCGGCCGCCAGGTCGATGAACTCGCGCAGGGTGGTCTCACCGGCGAGATTGCGAACCTCCGTGCCGCCGCGGCGCAAGGACTCAGCCACGGTATCGCACAGCGGCCGCTCGCTCGCGGAGCCGAAGAGCAATACGGCCGAAGGTGCGAGGGCCTGCGCCACCCCGGCAAAGCGTTCGGGAAGCCAGCGCTTGGCATTGCCGTAAGCCGCACCCGGGCTGACTCCAACGGCCGGTCCGGAGATCCCCAACCGCGCCAGATGGGCCGCGCCCGACGCGCGCGCCTCGTCGATCCCTTCCAGGCGGATGGCGCCGGTCTCGGGGAAGCGTTCGATCATGCCGGCCCGCCGGAGCAATTCCAGGTAGTAGAAACGCTCGTGGCGGGGGATGTCGCCCGGTTCGGGGACGGGGATAGCCTGGGTGAGCAGGAGGCCGCGGGCGTCACGGTTGTAACCGATGCGCTCGGGAATGCCGGCGAGCCAGGCCATCAGAGCGGCGTCGAAGGCGTTCTGCAGGAGAATCGCCGCGTCGAAATGTTCGCGGCGAAGGATCGCGGCGAAAGCCCGCCCGGCTCCGAGCCCGTTCTGAGCGGTGTAAGGGATGATGCGGTCGAGGGAACGCTCGCGCGCGTAGAGATCGGCCACCCAAGGCCGGGCTACCAGGGCAATGTGCGCGTGCGGAAAGACTTGGCGGATGACGCGGATGGCCGGGAGCGACATCACCGCGTCGCCCAACCAGTTGGTGGCGCGCACGCACACCCGCGAAATGGAAGACGGGTTGAATGCCACTATGCTCCAGGATAGCAGCGGGCGGCAGAGTTAGTCCTCCAACAGTACCTGCTCCTGCCTGGTGGTGGTTCCATGCCATTGTGCGTCTGGTATGCTCAGGAGAAGCGCATCCCGCGTCCGCGCACGTCATAGGAAACTCGATGAAACAACAGCATATCTGCGTCTTGAGTTTAGCCGTATTCGGCGCTACATCCGCTTACTCCCAGATCACTCTCAATCCGGTGCCCGAGCGTGCCGTAGGCACACCGAAGCTTGCGGTGGCGAATACCCCCCAGAGCCCGAACCTGGTGGAAGGCCGCGAATTCTACGCTCCGCAAGCGGTGGCTTTGGATAACTCGGTCTCACCTCCTATTATTTACGTCTCCGATTACGTGAATAACCGCGTTCTCGCCTGGAAAAATGCCGCGACGTTCACTACCGGACAAGTAGCCGATCTAGCCATCGGACAACCCGATCTGCTGACCACTTTTCCGGAAGGTCCCAGCGCCGTAGCTCAGAAGACTTCGATCTACACCAGCGGCCTGACGCGCCCCAGCGGCCTGGCCGTCGACCAGAACGGAAACCTCTATGTGGCCGATGCCGGCAACAACCGGGTGCTACGATACCCCAAACCGTTCGCCCAGACCGGTCAGTTCCCGGAACCCGACCTTTGGATCGGCCAGGGGAGCATCTCGGGGTACGGCGCCAACTACCCCACTGGCACGGCGACACCGACGGCGCAAGGCCTGCTGCTGAGCAACGGCTCTACCGTGCTGACCTCGAGTCTGGCGTTCGACGGCTCGGGGAATTTGTGGGTGCTCGATAGCGGCAACGCCCGCGTGCTCCGGTTCAACGCCTCGAGTTTGGCTGCCGGCGGCGGCGGGCTCACGGCCGATACAGAACTGGGGCAGCCCAATCTCACCAGCAACTATCCGGCCCTCAATTCCAGTAGCCAAACTAGCTATTCCACGCTGAACCAGTTCGTCAGTCCCGCGGCTATCGCGTTCGATCCCAGCGGTAACCTCTACGTCGCGGATTTGAACCGCGTTCTGGTGTTCCCCGGCCCGAATTTTTCGAGTGGGATGTCTGCCTCCTCGCATATCCTCGGCGTTTTTCCCAGCGGCTACACATATCCGACCACTCCGGCCCAGCTACAGGCACTACTCGATCAAACCTCCGTCTATGCTCCCGCAGCCTTGTTCTTCCTATCCGGCGGAGCGTCGGGAGTGGGTGTGGTGGATTACGGTTACAACCGCATCATGATTTACCCCACCTTCGCGAACTGGCCTGCGGACGGCACTCCGCCCCAGGCCACTACCATCCTGGGGCAGCCGAATACCTGTACGCAGTGGCCGAACCAGACGTGCAAAGCCGCCAACAACGGCAACCCTCAGCCCTCCAACAGCACATTTTCCGCTCCCGGAGGCGTAGCTTACACGGGAACCGACCTGTACCTGGCGGACGAGGGAAACAATCGGGTGCTCGACCTGCCGCAGCAGGGCGCCACGTTCGGCCCGGCAACCCGCGTGCTGGGGCAGGACTATTTCAACACCAACTCCCCCAATCTAATTGAAGGACGCGAATTTAATTTCACGGGCCTGTTGGGCAACTCCAGCTTCTCGGATGCCGGGATGGCCATCGACAACGGCAGCGGCACGCCTCACCTCTACGTCGCCGACCCTTACAATAATCGCGTGCTGGGCTTCAAAGATCTGCGCACATTCCAAAACGGCGCGAAGAACAAGGCGGACATCGTTCTGGGCCAGAAGGACTTCACCACGGCCCTGGTCAACTACCCCTCCGGCAGCGCCACCACGCCAACGAATTCGAGCCTTTATCGTCCGGTGGGTTTGCTGGTGGATGCCAGTGGCAACCTCTATGTCGCCGATTCGGGGAACGGCCGCGTTCTACGTTTTCCAGCTCCGTTCGCTTACACCGGCCCGGCTCCCGAGCCAGCCGACCTGGTGCTGGGGCAGCAGAACTTCACCACCACGATTACCGACCCGACAGCAACCAACATGGCAGTCCCCTACGGGTTGGCGTTCTCTCCTTCGTGCAATACGCCGTCGGGGGCATGCACGGCCCCCAACGGCCTGGTGGTCTCCGATCAGTACGACAACCGGGTGCTTTACATCCCCACCACCAACGGAACATTTGTAGCCGGCGCCGATAACGGCAAGGCCGCCACCGTGGTCTTCGGGCAGACCAGTTTCAACGCGATCGGCGCCGGCAGTACACTCGCCAACATGAACAGCCCGCACCACGTGTCCTGCGACACAAGTGGCTACATCTATGTGGCGGACACGGGCAACAGCCGGGTCCTGATCTTCCCCGATCCGCATTCGGCCGGCACGGCGGCTGCCGGGGAAGCAGCCACCACTTCCATCACCGGCCTCAGCAATCCGGAGAGCGTCTTCGCCAGTCCGGTGACGGGCGAAATCTGGGTTGCCAATACCGGCGCCAGCGAGTCGCTACGCTATGCGAATTACCACTCCGTGCTGTTGGGAACGGGTTCCATCAGCGGAATTGTGGAAGCCTCGGGCAGCGGCTGCCCGAATGGGCTGCCCTGCTTCGGGTTTCAGCCGTTAGCGGCGGTTCAGGACCAATACGGGGATCTGTTCGTGGCCGACAATGCCCACCGCGTGGCCATCTACTATCCCGGTGTCAACTTGTGCAATGGCGCCAGCTTCCTGCCCACGTCCGCTACTTCCGCGCAATATCCGTCGTCGAATTGTCTGCCCGGCTATACTCTGAGCGCGCCACTGCCTTCGCGCCCGCTTGCTCCGGGAGTGATCGCCACCATTTTCCCGTGCGAAAACTGCAGCGGCACACAGTTCCTGACAAGCCAGAATGTATTCAGCAGTTATCCCGTGCCGACCAACCTGGGAGATGTGGAAGTGCTGGTGAATAATGTGCCGGCGCCCCTCTATATCGTCTATCCGGGCCAGATCAACTTCATCGTCCCCTATGAAGCTCCTCAATCCGGCAATGCGGACCTGGAGGTGATACAGGTGTCTACCGGCCAGGTGCTGGGAGCCGCTCAGGTGCCCATGAATTCGGTGGCCCCGGGTGCGTTTCCGTACCCCAGCGGACAGACCGGCTCGACGGTTTACGCCGCCGCCGTCAATCAGGATGGCACTGTCAACTCGGCTAGCAATCCGGCGATACCGGGAGATGCGATATCGCTGTATATGACCGGTCAGGGCGTCGTCCCGGGGGAGCCGGCCGATGGAGTGCCGGCTACCACCGCGATATCGGCGCAGTATGGGGTCACGGTGTATCTCAATGGCATCGATGTCAACGACCCGGCCTACCAGGAGCAAAACATTCAGCACATACTGTACTCCGGAATCAACCAGTATCCGGGGATGTGGCAGATCAACGTCCAAATTCCGAAAACTGTCGTGACAACTTCGGGTGTGTGGTTCGTCGTGATCATCAACGGTGCGTCCAACTGGGACGTCTTTTCCCCGTTCAAGACGTATATCTATGTGAAGTAGGGCTCGGTGGGGCGGGCTGAAGCCGGCTGAAGCCCGCCCCACAATTCTTCACGGCCGCAACCCTTGCTTCCCGCGCTTCAGCGCGTACATCGTCTGGTCGGCCTCATCCAAAGCTTCGCGCAGGACGCGGCCGGCGGCCTCTGCGGTGCCCCAGCTAAAGGTGATCGGCAGCACGCCGTGGCCACGCACGCGGAATTCGCGCAGGCGCGCAGAAATTTCCTGCATACGCTTGCGAGCCACTTCCGTCCGCTGATTGCGGAACAGGATGACGAACTCGTCGCCGCCCCAACGGAACGCCTCGTCCTCGTGGCGAATGGACGATTTCAGCAGGTTGCCGATATTCCGCAGAATTTCGTCGCCCACCAAGTGTCCGTAGCGGTCGTTCACGTCCTTGAAATTGTCCATGTCGCAAACCGCCACCACGCCATCGAATCCGCCGGGTTGGTCGACGCGGCGCGACAGGGCGGCCTGGTTCAACAAGCCCGTCAGGTGATCCAGGTCGAGGCTCTGCCGGGTTTCCCGGCGCAGGTAATCCACCTCGCTGGCCAGTTGTCGAATGCGGTCGATCTGGCTTTCGTTCCACATCGCCATGGCGGCGAAGGCCAGCACGCAATGAAAGAAGAAATCGCCGTACGATTGGTAGGTCAGGTTGAACCGGTAGACGCCCGCGAACGCCATGGCTCGCACTAGAAACCCTGCCGCCAGCACCAGCAGGGAGAGGCGGAAGGCGCGAGCGCCCAACCCGGCGTTCTTGCGCAGCGCTGCGAAATTGTAGACGTAGACTCCACACAGCACCAGGGCATCGGAAGCGCGGTAGCCGTCGAACCGGGAATACCAGCCAAAGGCATAAATGAGCGCCACGAAGATCGGCAAAATGGAGATCAGCCTGAGGACCGTCCGCCAATCCTTGATGCTCGACGCGAAGCCGGCCCGCGCGGCCGCGATCAGCACGATGGCGAAGCCGAATTCAAACACCGAATACGGCGCCATCCATCCGAGCGCGCCGGTGCGCAGTAATTGATAACCGAAAATGCCCGCCAGAAAGCGCAACAGCCAGGCGATCGACCAGAGACCGAAATAGACCACCCGCGATTGGTGATAGAGGAATACAAATACCAGCCCGAGGAGCAGCGCTCCGATTTCCTGTATGTAAAATGCGGCGAAATCGGGCATCGGGCTGGAAGGATCCATCCGCTCAGTCTCCGTCGATGGCGTGGCGCCGTATGGCGCGCGCCTTACCGGTGGCCTCGTCCACGTCCACAATCACGGCGTGCAACTCCGCGCCCTTCCGCGCCGATTCCATGCGGACCGGCAGGCCCGTCAAAAAGCGCTGGATGATGATGCCGGTGTCCACTCCGATGACGGATTCATACGGCCCCGTCATGCCGCAATCGGTCTGATAAGCCGTGCCCCCGGGGAGGATGCGCGTGTCCGCCGTGGGAATGTGCGTGTGGGTGCCCACCACCGCGGAAACGCGGCCATCCAGGTACCAGCCCATGGCGATTTTCTCGCTGGTCACTTCGGCGTGAAAATCGAGAAATCTCACCTTCACCGCGGGGTCGATCGCCGCCAGGATCTGGTCCGCCTTACGAAAGGGGCAGTCGGTGGAGGGCATGTAGGTGCGGCCTTGCAGGTTGATGACGGCGCACGGCACGCCGTTATGGGCTCGATAGACGATGACGCCGCTGCCCGGCGCCTGGGGATAGTTATCCGGCCGCAGCAGGCGTGGCTGGCGCGCCAGGTAATCGAAAATCTCGCGCTTGTCCCAGATGTGATTGCCCGAAGTCAGCACGTCCACTCCCATTGCCAGGAGTTCCTCGGAGATGGCCGGCGTGATCCCGAAACCTCCGGCCGAATTCTCCGCGTTGGCGATGGTCAGGTCGATCCGGTTGGTTTCGACGATATCCTGTAAATGGTCGGCCACAATGCGCCGTCCGGGAGACGCGAAGATATCCCCCACGAATAGAATGTTCATCCCTAGGATTCAACGTTAACACGTTACGGGCGGGGGCCTTCAGCACCTATCACGCGCCCGCGGCGCGATCCATGGAGCCACTGACCGCCCATGACGATGAAGGCAGGGGAACGAGCCTTGTCCCTGGCGGGCTGAAGCCCGCCCCACCATCTGACAGCCCTGCACTCTTCGTGGGGCGGGCTTCAGCCCGCCAGGGCAGCATGCGGAGCAGACCGTCCGTGAGGCAGTCAGCGGAGAGCTATCGGCAGGGGCGCCACGCGGTGCACGGTCCGAGGGTTGCGCCGGCTGAGCGCCGACGCCTCCACTTCGTCCCAGGCCGATTATTCTGCTACCGTCAGACTTATGCCCGCTCAACATCGCCGGTACGTGCATGTCCGCCGCGTGGACGAATGCTCCACGCTCGATGAGCTTTTCACCCACTGTCTGCCGGCCTTCGGCGGCGCGTACCTGCGCCGCATTTATCAGATCCTGGACCATGCCATTGGCATGGGATGCCCGCTGACCCTGGCGGTATCCGGTCCCGTCACGGTCTCGGGACAGCATCAGACCTGGCTCATCCCGCTGCTCGAGACCGGTTGGATCGCGTATCTCAGCACCACCGATGCGGTCTGCTATCACGACGGCCACCGCAGCCTGGACGCGTATAAATCCGGCCCCGTTCATGAGGTCCCAATCTTCACCGACGACGGCGCATTGCGCGACGAGGGCACCATCCGCGTCACCGACATGGCCTTCGACGAAGGCGTGCTGCTCGACCAGGACCGCTTCCTTACGGCCGTGCTGGCGCGGCCCGAATTCCAGCGCAAAATGACCGGCACCGAGTTGCGCTACCTGCTGGGCCGTTACTACGCCGCGCAGGAACGGCAGAATGGCGTGGCTCCCGGCCTGCTTTCCACCTGCCACGCGGCGGCCATCCCAATTTTTGTGGGCGCGCCGGGCGATGGCAGCGTCTTCCTGAATTCCATGAAGCTATGGGCCATGCGGCAGGCCGGCCTGATCCCCGAGCATGCTTTCGACCTCGACCTGCATGCGGAGGTCTTCGAGGCCTGCGCCTACCATCGCTGGGGACTGTTCGACAATCCGGTGCACGCCCTGGGTACGGTGGTTCTCGGAGGAGGCGTACCAAAGAATTACAACCTCCAGCCGGAGCCGGCATTGGGCCAGGTGTTGGGGCTGCCGAACGTCCGCGGATATCACTTCGACGTGCAGATTGTGACCGCGCCGGTGACCGATGGATCGCTGTCTTCGTGTCCGCCGGCCGAAGCGGTGACGTGGGGCAAGGTGGATAAGGACACCTACCTGCAGACCACCGAGAGCATGCAATCCGACTATTCCATGGTGATGCCGTTCCTGGTGAAGGCGCTGCTCGACAATCGCGCGCGGTATGAGCGCCTGGTGCGGGAGGACGGCGAAGAGGCGGTGTTCGCGCGCCAGCCGACAGCCCGCGGATATCTACGCCAGCGCGCCGGATATCGTCTCTACGAACAGCGCGAGGAATTATGCCGCCGCCTCACCGAAGATGTCCGCAAGAATCGCCAATGGCTGATGGATAGCCTGGCGTATCCATTAGCGTCGAAGGCGTGAAGCTACGTCGGTCATTTCAGATGTTCGGTAGCGTATTCGCGCCCACCGCTCCCTTGCGGTCGCGGCTCGGAACGGAGCCGCGCGCGTTAGCAAGCGGTCTGGTATAGGTGCCCCAACGAGAATTTTATTTCCGTCGTGTCGGTTTCAGGCGGCAACCTTGAGGCCGACTGGAAGAAGTCAGCCGACTCCTGAACGCCTACGTCGCCGCCATTCTGACTTCTGACTCCTCGACTCCCATATCCCGCAGGCATATCAAGGGCGTCGCCCTTGGCTAGTTAGCAAACTTCCGAAACGGTGTACTAAGCTAGCTTGTGGCCAGAGTTTCGGATGACAGGCTGTCCGCGAATGGAACTGCCGGAATGGCGGCCAGTAATGCCTTGGTGTAAGGGTGACGCGGGTGGCGGAAAATCGATTCCGTGGGACCCGATTCCACCATCCGGCCGTCGCGCAAAATGGCGATGCGATGGCACAGCGAGGCGACCGAAAGCAGGTCGTGCGAAATGTACAGAATGCTCATGCCCAACTGCCGGTTCAGGCGCGTGAAGAGCCTAAGGATTTCGGCTTGCGTGACGGTATCGAGCGCGCTGGTGGGCTCGTCGGCCACCAGCAGTGCTGGCCGATGCACGATGGCCATGGCGATCAGCACCCGCTGCGCCTGGCCAACGCTGAGTTGCCGCGGATAGCGGTCGAGAAATTGCATTTCGGGAGGCAGATTCACGGTTTCGAGCAATTCCAGCAGGTCGCGCCAAGGCTGGCCGCCGGCGGTTCGATGGGCCAGCCACGCCTCGCGGATCTGTTCGCCGACGGTCATCGACGGATTCAGCGAAGAAAGCGGACTCTGCAACACCAGGCCGATTTCCCGGCCGCGCACGGCGCGCATCTGCCGCCCGGAGAGCCGCAGCAGATCGCGGCCCTGGAAACGAAGCTCGCCCTGCACATTTCCCCCGCGGTATTCCAGCAGGCGGAGGATGGCCATGGCGACGGTGCTCTTGCCCGATCCGCTTTCGCCGACCAGCCCGACCACCTCGCCGGCAGCGACTTCGAATTCCACCTCCCGCAGCACGTCCGGCCGGTTGGCGTAGCCGGCCGACAGGCGCGCGTGCAACAGAGACGGCGAAAGGTATGGCATTAGCGGCTCCCTGCCAGTTGCGTGGATTTCTGCAGAACGTCGACATTCCAGTAAGCCCGCGGCTGGATGGACGATGGCGCCGTATTGTGCAGCGCCGGCGAGAAAGCCATCAGCGAATTCTTGTCCACCAGGTAGAGGAACGGCTCTTGCTCCCACACGATCTGCTGCACGCGGTCGAAAAGCTGTTTGCGTCTGGCGGCGCTCAGCTCACCCGCCTGGGCGCGCATGAGCTGGTCGATCTCCGCCTCCCAGGCGGTAGCGGGCGTAGGCTGGCTGGGATTCCATTGATGATTGGCGGCGGAACTCAGCCAGACATTCATCTGTGCGCTGGGGTCCAGATCCTGATTGGTGAGTCCCATTAGGCAGGCTTCGTACTGGAAGGTTTTTGTGATGCGTTCAATCAGCGAGGGGAAGTCCAGCGTCACCACGTTCACGCGGATGCCGATGGTTTGGAGATCCTGCTGGATCATGGCTGCCATCTGCTCGCGGCTGTGATTGCCGGCGTTGGTGGCGAGCGAAAACTCAACGGCGTGGCCGTCGCGGTCATACAGCGCGCCGTCGCGGCGGTGGAAGCCTTCCTGCTCCAGACGGCGGAGCGCCGATGCCACGTCGTACGGATGGGGCTGGAGCGCGGTGTTAAACCAGAACTTATTGGCCGGCGAAATGGGTCCCTCGGAGGGTTTGGCGTGGCCTTTGTAGACCACCCGGGCAATGTCCTCGCGATGGATGGCTTCGGAAACGGCCCGGCGGAACGGCTGCGAAGCGAACCACGCCCGCTTATAGGCGGGCAGGGGAGACTTGGCGGCCTGATTGAACCACATCATCTCCGATTCCAGCCCCGCGCCGGCGTCGGCCACCGAAGAAGGCGACCGGCGGGCAAGCTGCTCGAAGACCTCCGGATCGAGCGAGTTGATGAGGTCGATTTCGCCGCGCTGGAACTTTACCAGTTCGATCTCGCGGCTCTCCTGGATCAGCAGGCGAATGCGGTCCACGTACGGCAGGCGCCGGCCCGACGCATCTTTTTTCCAGTAATTCCCGTTGCGGCTCAACAGCACCTCTACACCGGGCTTGTAATCGACCACGGCAAAGGGCCCGAGGACGGCTTTGGGCGAGCGGGCAGAGAGAATGGCCACCTGGTCGAAGAGCCGCTCCAGTCCGGAGACCGGGGCGCCGAAGGTAATGGAAACGGTGTCGGAGGATGGCACGGCGATTTGCGGCATGTCGTTGGTCGAGCGGAACGGGTCGGCGATGGGAGAGTGCAGCTTGGGATCCATGAGCCGCGTCATGGTGTAGGCCACGTCGGCGGCGGAGAACGGGGTGCCGTCGGAGAAGGCCACGTCGTGCCGCAGGCGAAAGGTGATGCGGCGGCCCTGCTGGTCTACTTTCCAGGATGTGGCCAGCTCCGGCGTAAACTCCTGGGTCACGCGATTGACGCGCAGCAGCACGCCGCCGGTTAGGTAGCTGACGGCCTCGGAGTTGTTGTCTTCCGCCAGGAGGGGATCGAATGTTTTGGGATCGGCGTGCAGGCAGAAGCGCAGTTCGCCGCCGAACTGCGCCAGCGCCGCGGCGGCGAAGAGCAGACCGAGTGCGGCGACGCGGATAACGGCGGCGCACGGGGTGCGCGGTGTATAGGTCAGCTTGCCAATGCGTTGATTCATACTTGTGAACCTCCCCAGGGACTAACCATCTTGAAACAAAGTACCGCCAGCGCCACCGCGGCTACCGGCGCGAACGCTTCCGGCCGGACCATCAGCGGGCTTTGCAGTTCCCGCAAGAGATTGCCCCAGGTGGGAAACGGCTCGCTGGCGCTCAAACCCAGGAAGCCCAGGTTGGCTTCCGCCAGAATGAAAACCGGGATCGATGTCCAGAATTGCGCCGCGAGCACCGGCCGCAGATTGGGTAGAATGTGGCGCAGCAGCACGCGCGATTCGCGGCAGCCCTCGGCGCGGGCTTGAAGCACAAAATCGGAGGCGCGGAAGCTGCGAACCCCGGCACGCACCACGCGCGCGGGCGCGGCCCATCCCAGCAGCGCTAAAAGGAAGTAGGTGACGACGAGCGAAGTCTCGGGCGATGCGTTCAACGGCAGCAGGGCGCGCGCCGCAATCAGCAGGAATAGCCACGGCAGAGAGAGCATCAGGTCGATGCCGCGCACCATGGCGCGGTCGAACCATCCGCCCAGGTAACCGGCCGCGCCCCCCGCGATCACCGCCAGAATCAGTGCGCCCAGAGCCGCGGCGGCGGCCAGCAGCAGGGAAATCCGCGTCGCGTATAGCAGGCGGACCAGGCGGTCGCGCCCCAGGTCGTCGGTTCCCAGCGGAAATCGAAAAGAGGGAGACGCGTTGGTGAGTTCGCGGTGCTGGTTGGAATACGAGGCGCCGGGGAGGAAGCCGGCGGCCAGCGAGGCGGCCAGCAGCGCTGCGAGCACCATCCATGCGAATGTGCGCCTCATGCCGTGGCTCCGCGCGAGGATCCGTCGGACATGGCATTGCACAGTTGTGTGACGACGGTGATCATCATGGTGAGCGACACCAGCACGGGCAGGTCGCGCGCGACCGCGGCCTTCCATGCCAGTTGTCCGATACCCGGCAAGCCGCACAGCGTCTCCACGGGGATCGCGGCGCCGAACGCCATGCTCACGGAAATTCCCGCCAGCGCCAGGAATTGCGGGGCGCATGCCGGCAAAACGTGACGCAGCAGAATGCGCGCCGGAGGCAAGCCTTTGGCGCGGGCAGTCACAATGTGCGGGAGCGCATAAGCGTCTTCCAACAAATTGCGGAGGTAATCGAAGAGCCGCGGAAACAGGACCAGCGCTACGATACCGCGCACCGGGCCGCCCCAGGAGAAGACCAGCACCGCCATGGCTGCCGGCGGCAAGCACAACATGCAGGTACTCACCGTGCCGGCGATTCGCGAAGCTATCCGCCGGCGGCACAGCACCGCCGGCAGAGCCAGCGCCAAGGCCAGACCCCAACCGCCCACCACCCCGATGGCTATCAGTTCCGCCGTCACGGGCAGCCGCGCCACGATCAGTTCGGCGATGGGCCGCCGCAGCGATGGCGACACACCCAGATTGCCATGCAGCATGCCGCGCAGATGTTGCGTGTAGAAGCGCACCACGTTGCCGTTGGCGGAATGCTCGGCCCGCACGGCGGCCTGGCTCCGGCTATCGAGGCGAGCGTCGAGCAGCCGTTCATCCGCGTCAAAGCCCGGGCTCATCCGCACCAGCGCCGCGGTGAGCAGGCCGCCGGCAAGGACGGTGATTCCGACGGCCCGCAGTTGCCGTGCGATTCTTACGAGCATGCCGGCCAGGGTCACTCAGCTTCCCCCTCGAAGCGGTTGCTGGGGCGGAGCCCCTGGTCCGCGCGGGACGCCCTCGCCCCGCTCCTCCCTCGAAGAATCCGGTGCTTAGTGTCTAACTGCATCTTTGTCCCTGGTGCCACTATACAGTGTGTAGTTCAAAGCATCAAGTTATACTATGTGTGTACCGCAAGGTACTCGATGGCAAGAGGTAACAACATACGTGTTAACTGAAGAGAGTAAGCTGTAGGTGTTCGGACCGCTGCGGAGCCTCAGCGGAACGCTTAAGGAGGTTCCGTTAATAGGACATGAGGCATAGAAAAGGCGGGGAGACGCCAAGAATTCCGGTGGCAAGGTGGCCGTCAAACGAGGAAATGACCACAAGAACCACTGGCGCCACACAGTCAAGATGCGCTCATCGGCACCCAGGCCCGTGATACCCGAATTATGCACACGATCAAGGTTCCGAGCGGCGGTTTCGCTTGGCTGGCGCCGCCCGTAGTTGAGTAAGTCAGTTGAGTAAGCTAGGTCGATCTCCGCTGCATCCCCATCGTCATGAAAGTCCCATTCCGCCCAGCCCCGCGGTCCGATGGAGCGCCGCTGCGCTACCCGGACCCACGAAGCTGGCATCGCCGGACTCGTCACGGTCCACATCTAAGAGCCCCAAGCGGCTGATTCGAAATGCAACACATGTAGACGGTAGGTAAGGTAAACCAGGCCCGTCATCGGCAGCACCAGAAGCGAAGCCTGCCAACTGGCGCTCCGGCAGGTGGCCGCCATCAGTCCCGCGGCTGCCGCCCCAACCAGGTAATAGGGAAAGGACCAGAAATAACAGTTCTGCCAGACCTCGAACAGCGGTTTGCAGTCCACCAGACAGAGTACTTCGGCCACCATGAAAGTGTTGCAGGTGTACAGAACCAGCGCGGCCAGGGTTACCAGTCCAACGAGTGAGTTAGAGAGCCATGCCCTGGCGCCCCAGTTGCACACCATGTAAGCGATTGCCGTGCTCAGCGACAGACACGCTCCATTGAACAGCGTTCGTATCGCAGTAGGAGGTTTTCTCGGTTTCCAAACACACTGGATTATCCCAACCACCGTGGCCATGAGCACCGCTTCGGTGAGGCTTAATGCGGCTATGGCCACCAGCAGCAGAACGAAATTCATTGAGATCGTGCTCCTCATGCCGGGCAAGCGCACCTTCAGGGTCGCGGCGGCGGCCGCCAGCGCGAGGAAACATGCGAATCGAAGCGGGTCCTGAGTCTGCCATTGCAGGGCCGCCCAAAAGAGCAGAATCAGCCCGGCTACGATTATTCCGAGGACATACAGCGTAGCCAGCCTTGGCAGAGACTCGTTCGTCGTTCCCGGGTTGACGCGGACCGAAGGACGGAGTTCCCGCAAACCGAGGAAGAAGTGGACCAGGTAGCCCAGCGGCAGCACCACCAGCCAGGCCTCTGCCCGTAGTGGTTGGCCGGATAGCGGAATCAGACCGACGATAGCGGCGCCCACGAGATAATAAGGGAAAGACCAGACGTACCATTCCTGGCAGACTTGTGCCAGTGGCTTCCCGTTAAGCAGCGACAGAATGCCGGAGACTACGACCGTATTGATCGCGAAGTATGCGCAAGCAACCAGCGCCATTACGGCCGGCCGGTACGTATCCAGCCCCGATGTGGACAGAACCCGCAACACCAGGGAGCAGATACTGATGCTGAGCGTCATGTTAGCCATGTTGAACAGAACCTGAACGGCTGTGGGCCGGTCCTTGGTATTGCAGACCGACTGCACCACGGCACCCGCGCAGGCAACTACCAGTATTTCGGCCAGCGGGAAGCGGCCAAAGCCCAACAGGAAACACAGAGAACTCAGCGAATAAGTACCCATCAGCCCGGGTAACCTCAGCTTCACTAGTGAGGCCACAACTGCGAAAACAAGGTAAAGTGCCCAAATGGAGAGTCGTGGTGAAAAGCCGTTCATCACGGAGGCCGAGAACGAGGCTGCTCCCGCCACAACTATAGCGACAATATAGATTTTGGCTCTTGTCGGCACGTTGCCTCCAATCCAAGAACGCGGCAAGGGTTATTTCTTGTCGCTGGTGCCCGCGGAGGTAGCTAGAGCTGGCAGCCCGGCGCTCAGATTCACCGAATCGCCCCAAACCACGCTGAAGCCCGCCATGGCGCAATCGCCCCACACCACGGAGTCGCCCCATACCACGGAGTCGCCCCATACCACGGAGTCGCCCCACACTACGGAAGTGGCCCACACTGCCGGGTTGCCCCACGATATCAAGAAGTTCTGGTCGATGGTCACCTCTTGGGTGGCGGAATTGTAGACCGCGGTCGGGGATAATGCAGGCATCGTCACCAGAGCGGTGTTGGCAAGGGCTGCAGGGATGTTCAGGTAGCCGGCGCCGACTGTGAAGATGTCGGACTGGTCGATGAAGGTAGCGCCCGTTACCGAGTCGGTCCCGCTGCTGTACTGCGGCAGATTCTTGCTGGCGGTCAGCATCAGCGTGGCTTTCACCTGGTCCGGGTTCAGGGAGGGGTTTTGCTGAATGAGAAGGGCCGCCGCGCCGCTCACCACAGGCGTGGACATGCTGGTGCCGCTCAGTTGAAAGTAGTTCGTGGAGACCTGGTTCAACTGACCGGAGGTTTCGTAATAGGAGTTCAGGATTTGGGTCTGCGGCTCCGAGGTGAACAGGGTGACAGTCGGGCTGGCGAGCAAGGAGACGATACCGTTTCCCGGCGCTACCAGATCGGGCTTTACAATATAGTCGATCAGCGTCGGACCTTTGGAACTATAAGTGGCAATGACGTCGTCGTTCGGACTCGGAGTCCCCATGGTGTTAGTGGACCCGACGGTGATCACGTAAGGATCGTTTGCCGGAGAGCCGATGGTGGCGTATCCCGATGTCCCCATCGAATTGTCTCGCCCGTCGTTGCCGGCCGCAGCCACCACGACGATGCCGGCCTGGTAGGCGGCCTCGACTGCCTGACACAGCGGATCCAGCGTGTAGCTCTCGTATACCGGGGTTCCCGCCGACAGGTTAAGGACCCGAATATTGTAGGTGCTCTTCAGTTGAATGGCGGCCTCGATGGCGTTGATCACATCGCTTTCCAGTCCCGATCCGTTGGCATCCAGGACCTGCAGGTTGATCAGGTTCACGTTCGGAGCCACGCCTTTAAGCGTGCGCGAAAAGCCCGGACCCGTGGAATTGAAGCCATTGGAACCGATAATACCGGCCACGTGCGTTCCGTGCCCATACAGGTCTGTGCCATTATACCCAGTCTCTCCGCTAATGAAGCTCTGGGTGTAGACGATGCGGGAGGTTGACTGATCCGCGCTCTTCAAATCGTTCACAAGTGTGATACCGCTATCGACCACGGCCACTCCCACGCCGGTCCCGTCGAAGCCGAGGCTCCAGGCAGTGTTGGCGCCGACGGTCTGGGTGGTCACGTCAAGCGTTCTCATCAAGGTGCGGTTGGGCGTGACATAAACGACGCTCGAATTTTTGTCCAGGGCGAGGGTGTCTTTCTGCGACAACGCGACGTGGGCGGCCTTGATCGAATGCAAATATCCCTTGAGTTGGACGCTGGCCCCAAGTTGCGCCACCATGGCCGCTGTTGGAGCGCTCTTAAACCGCACAATCACGTCCAGGGGCGTGGTGGAACTTATCACCGGTGCACTGGTTGCGGCCGAGCCTGACGCCGAGATACCGGTTGCGGTCGAGCCTGACGCCGCGGCACCGGTTGCAGTCGCGTTTGACCCCGAGGTACTAGGTGCGTTTGGCGATCCCGGGATGTCGGGAGCAATCTTGGAAGGCGCCGTGGACGCCGTGGACGACGTAGACGACGAGGACGATGTGGACGACGTAGACTGGGCGAACGCCGCAGTGACGCCAGCAATCAGGAACAGTACTAACGATTTTTTCATTCGGTAAATCTCCTTACATGTCAACTATGCATTAGTAGTTCCGGACCTTAAAGTCCTTGTAGTACGTGTGTAGGTACTGGAGATATCAAACCGTGCTAACTATGGTTTGCTAACCAAGGAGACTAGCGCGGCGAAATGGAATTATGTTATGCCGTGCAGTTTGGCTACGCTCACTGTCGGCCCGGCCCTACCGATGGCGATCTCTGGCCGGGCAACGGGCCGATATATGTCGCGAGGGTCTTTCGGAGCTGGTGTTGCGCCTACCTGCGGATCGTTTCGACCTGCTGGAAGCGGCTTTTCTTGATCGCGCGACAAGACCGGTGCCGGATTTTGCAACAGGATGTTTTGGGACGGCGAAGGAACCCTAGACATTCTTTGTTTCTAGCCGATAAGAACTAAGAGGGTGAATCCTCCCTGTCGGATCATGGCTGCAATGAAACTGGAGTGATTGAAAACCCGAATGACCTCCGTACGAGTTCGCCTTCTTTTTGCCGCACACTGGGCGGAGGAAGCGCAACACCGCCAAACCCAGGCGGGAAAGAGCCTTGGTGACGAGCCGGCCGCTCAACTCCAGCGGCATAGGAATTTATTGAGGCAATCCTAATGGACCAGAAAATGTGCTTTCGGGCAAAGGTCTATATCGGATTCATCGTGGCCGGCGGTGCGTGGGCCGTGTACTGCGCCATCTCTGGCTGGCACTCGGATGACCTGCCACGTTTCCTCTGCTACCTGGCGCTATGTATCCTGGCCTCCGGGCTCAAGGTGAACCTGCCTGGGATCCAGGGCACAATGTCGGTGAATTTCCTCTTCATCCTTATCGGCGTGAGCCAGATGGGTTTGGGCGAAACTATGGCGATCGGCTGCGCCGGTACGCTGGCACAGTGTATCTGGAAGGCCAAGAGCCCAATAAAAGCCATCCGCCTGCTTTTTAGTGTTTCCAGCATGGCTATTGCGGTTACCGGCTCTTACGTATTTTGCGATTTCGTTTCGCTGAAAAGAGCTCCGAGCCTCCTGCTGGCGGTGGCTCTGGTGTTTTTCTTTATGAACACGGTGCCTGTCGCCGTGGTGGTCGCTTTGACGGAGGAGCGGCGGCTGTCGCAAACATGGCGCGATTGTTACTTCTGGTCTTTTCCTTTTTACATAGTCGGAGCTTCCATTGCGTGGCTATTGTGTCTCGTAAGCCGGAGCTCTAACTGGCTAACTTCTCTGCTCCTCATGCCGATCCTGTACTTGGTCTATCGTTCCTATCGCGCCTATCTGAGCAGGCTGGAGGACGAGAAGAGACATAGCGCGCAGTTGGCCGAGGCGCAGGAACGGCTGATGACGCTGTCCCGGCAGGCCGGGATGGCCGAGATCGCCACCGGTATCCTGCATAACGTCGGCAACGTATTGAACAGCGTGAATGTATCAACCGCGCTGGTTGCCGGCAGAATTCGGGAGTCACGGGTGGGCAAGCTCGTCTCTCTGATCCATATGCTGGAGGAGCACTCCGGCGACCTCCAGGAGTTTCTGGCCAAGGACCCAAAAGGGCAGCACGTGCTCCCCTATCTGGCAAAACTCGGCGCCCACTTCCAGTCGGAGCGCGACGATTTGTTGGCGGAGTTGGAATCGCTCTCCTCTCACGTCGATCACATCAAACAAATCGTGGCCACCCAACAGAGCTACGCCAAGGTCTCCGGTCTGGTTGAGAATGTCCGTCTGTCTGACATGGTCGAGGACGCTCTCCGAATCCTTGAGCCGGAATTGGTCCGCCACAAGATTCAGGTAGAACGGGACTTCGAGCCTCTGCCGACAATCGCGGCGGAGAAGCACCAGATACTCCAGATACTGCTGAATCTCCTGCGCAACGCGAACCAGGCTCTCAAGCAGGCGGGCGAGGAGGAGGGGCCCGTGATTCGCGTCCGCATCCGCCGGCTAGGGGAAAGCCGCATCAGCCTGGCGGTACGGGACAACGGCGTGGGACTGCCCCCCGAAAACCTCACCCGGATCTTCGGACACGGCTTTACCACAAAAATAAACGGCCACGGCTTCGGACTCCACTCCTGCGCTCTGGCCGCCAGCCAGATGGGCGGGTCGCTGCGGGCCGAGAGTGAAGGGCCCGGCCGCGGCGCCACTTTTACTCTGGAACTCCCGCTAAAAATCGCCGACGGTGTTGAAAAGAGAGCCTGACATGAAATCATCGGACATGCTTGAACCCAATCATAGGATCCTCGTTATCGATGACAACAAGGCGATTCATGACGATCTGAGGAAAATTTTGCTCGGTGACGTCGACACCCAGGAGAGCCTGCAGGATCATGAAGCCTGCCTGTTCGGCGTCGAGGCAATGCCGATCACCAGATTTGAGATCGACTCGGCCTACCAGGGCCAGGAAGGTTTGGCAAAACTGGAACAGTCGCTGGCCGAGGGACGACCCTACGCGCTGGCGTGTGTGGATGTCCGGATGCCACCGGGATGGGACGGATTGGAGACCATCGCTCACCTTTGGCAAGCGTATCCGCACCTGCAGGTTGTGGTGTGCACGGCCTACTCGGACTACTCCTGGAAGGACTTCCAGGGCCGGCTGGGAAACAGGGACAACCTGTTGATCCTTAAGAAGCCGTTCGATAACATTGAAGTGATTCAGCTAGTCCATGCGCTCAGCCGAAAATGGCTGTTAGGCCGCCAGGCGGAAGCCAAGATGGCTGATCTGGACCTGATGGTCGCTGAGCGCACCGCCCAATTGCGGCAGGCCCACGAACAGATCGAACGCGAGTTTCAACAAAGAGCCCAGGCCCAGGAGGCGTTCCGGATCATTTTTCAGGCCAGCACCATCGGGATTATGCTGCTCGACCGGAACGGCCGCTACGTTGACGTTAACCGCGCCTTTGAAAGGCAGTTTGAACTGACGCGGGACCAACTTATTGGAAAGAGTCCTGCGGAACTGAACGCTGAGGCCCAACGGACCTTGTGGCCGCTGCACAAGGAGATCGAAGGAACGCAAGACATCGACGCCCTGGAAATTGCTTACGAAAGCCGGATCGGTCCTCGTACGGGTTTATTGTGGGCGCGACAGGTGGAAATCCACGATTCCTGCCACCGGCTGTGCTTGTTACTGGATATCACGGACCGCAAGGAAATGGAAGAGGAGTTGCAGCGGGCGCGCATCGAGGCCGAAGCTGCGACAAGAGCCAAGTCCGAATTCCTGGCCAACATGAGCCATGAGATTCGCACGCCGATGAACGGGATTCTCGGGTTCACGGACTTAGCGTTACATACGGAACTGACCCCCGATCAGCGCGAGTTTCTGGAGACCATTGAGAGTTCGGCGACATCGTTGCTGGGGATCATCAACGAGATCCTGGATTTCTCCAGGATTGAGGCCGGCCGGATGGACCTGGTATACGCGCCATTCTCACTCCGCCAATGTCTGGAGAGCGCGGCGAGTGTACTGTTGCCATCCGCCAGCCAAAAGCGGCTGGACTTCTCTTGGAACGTAAGCCCGGGAACCCCGGACTGCGTGATTGGAGACGAAATGCGCTTGCGACAGATACTCGTGAATCTGATGGCGAACGCGATCAAATTCACCGCGGCGGGGTCGGTCACAACCGAAGTAGATGTCGTGTCACTCGATGGACGCCATGTGGAGCTTCTGTGTGCCGTTCGCGATACCGGGATCGGCATACCCATAGAGAAGCAGGCGCTGATCTTCGAACCGTTCCGCCAGGCGGAGAGTTATTTGACGCGCAAGTACGGGGGCGCTGGTCTGGGGTTGGCGATTACGGCGAAACTATTAGGGGCGGCCGGCGGGCGGATCTGGGTGGAAAGCAAAGAAGGCGCCGGGAGCACCTTCTACTTCACGATCCCATTCCGTTTGTCGGACAAGCCGCTCGCCCTTTGCAACGACTCTGGAACGGTTGATGAAGCTCCCATCTCTCCTCTTTCGATCCTGGTCGCTGAGGACAACGACGTGAACCAATTGCTGGTCAATAAGTTGCTAGCGAAACAGGGTCACACGGTGACCGCAGCTCGCACCGGGCTCGAAGTGCTCACCCTGTACGAACATGGCACGTTCGACTTGATTCTGATGGACATTCAGATGCCGGAAAAAGACGGGTTACAGGCCGCCGCAGAGATCCGCGAACGCGAGAGCGTGACCGGGGAGCACATTCCGATCATTGCCCTGACCGCCCATGCGATCAAAGGAGATCGCGAGCGTTGTCTGCAGGCCGGCATGGACGACTATCTCTCCAAGCCAATCCAGCCGGGTGAATTGACGGCGGCCATCCGTAGGGCGGCCATCCCGGCCGCAGGCACCGCGGGGGTGAAGACAATCCGGTGATTCCCCGTTCCGGCCTCGAGGCGGAAGTGCTTCCGGTTAAACTGGCCCACCTATACCGCGCCGGCCAAATACCGATGATCCACAAGGATCCGTTCGATCGGCTGCTCCTCGCGCAGGCGGCCCGCGAGGAGTGGGCACTGACCAGTAGCGGCACCACCGTGCGCCAATATCCTGTCCCTACCGCCTGGTGATTTTCGCGGGCAACAAACGCCGCCGGCGTAGAACTACTTCGTCATCTGCTAGAATTCCCACGTGTCCCAACTCTTTCAGCGGAAGCCTATCGCCGCACTGGTGGCGGAGACCGAAGGCTCCAGCAGTCTAAAACGCAGTTTGCGCGCCGGCGACCTGATCATGCTGGCGATCGGCGCGGTGATCGGCGCGGGAATCTTCGGGGCCATCGGAACGGCGGCCGCGGGCCAATTGGATGCCAATGGCAACGTGGTCCGCGCCGGCGCCGGCCCAGCTCTGGTCTTTTCCTTCCTGCTTCTGGGCGGTGCGTGCGCCCTGGCGGGCCTCTGTTATGCGGAACTGGCCTCCATGATTCCCCAGGCCGGGAGCGCGTACGCATACTCTTACGCCACTTTGGGCGAACTGGTCGCCTGGATCATCGGATGGGATTTGATTCTCGAATATGCCGTGGGCAACGTGGCGGTGGCGATTTCCTGGGGCGACTATTTCAATACGCTCCTACGCGGAATCGGGGTGGTGTTTCCGCAGTGGCTGACCACCGGCTACCGCACCGCGCTGCTCAGTCCCGACGCGGCGGTTCACGGGCTGTTGCAGTCCGCGCCGCACATACTGGGAATCCCCATTCTCTTCAATGTGCCGGCCTTTGGCATCGTGATGCTGATCACCTGGCTGCTGCTGCGCGGCGCGCGCGAGAGCGCCACCGCCAACAACATCATGGTGATTATCAAACTGCTGGCGCTGACACTGTTCACCCTGGTCGGCGTGACGCACTTGCATGCGGCGAATTATCATCCCTTCGCGCCCAACGGCTTCAGCGGAATTCACCAGGGCGCGGCCATCGTGTTTTTCGCCTATATCGGCTTCGATGCCATCTCCACCGCGGCCGAGGAGACCTTGAACCCGCAGCGCAACCTGCCCATCGGCATCCTGGGCGGATTGGGGATCTGCACCCTGATCTATGTAATTGTGGGGTTCGTGCTTACCGGCATGGTGCCCTACCAGGAACTCGGTAAAACCGCGGACCCGCTGGCCCACGCTCTGGAGCTTGCGGGTTTTCACGCCGTGGGCTGGATCGTAGCGCTAGGCGCGGCAGTCTCCATGTCGGCGGTCCTGCTGGTGTTTCAGTACGGACAGCCGCGCATCTTCTTCGCCATGGCGCGCGACGGCCTGCTGCCCCAGTGGGCCGCGAAGGTTCATCCGCGCACGCGCATCCCGTGGGCCACCACCCTGTTGACCGGCGTTTTCGTGGCCCTCTGGTCGCTGGTGGGCGATGCCGGAGAGACGTACGATTTGACCAACATCGGCACGCTCTTCGCCTTCATCCTGGTAAGCGTGGGCGTGCTGGTGCTGCGTTACAAGGAACCCGAGCGTCCGCGGCCGTTCCGCGTGCCGCTGGTATGGCCGGTGACGGTGCTCTCCGCGGCGGGTTGTGTGTACATCATGATGGGACTGCCCGACCAGGCGTGGAAGCGGTTCGGGGGCTGGCTGGTGATCGGTCTGGCTCTTTACATTCTGTACGGTTTCAAGCACAGCGTTCTGCGGAAGAATGGTGCGTGAAGTTGGCTCCTTGACAGCGGCGTGATGCGTCCGTAGGCTAAAGGTAATGGAAGTCGATTTCAGCCCGGAGACGGAAGCAAAGCTCAATCGAGTAGCCGAAGAAAACGGCAGCGGCTCCGCGGAGTACGTGCGGCAGTTGGTCGAACACTATCTAGACTACGACTCGTGGTTCCGCCAAAAGGTAAACACGGGGCTGGAGCAACTGGACGCCGGGCAATACCTCACTCATGAGGAGGTCGGCCAACGGATTGCGAAGTTGTTCCCCGCGTAGATGCAGATCCGCTGGTCCCCAGAAGCGGCGTCAGACCTCGAGTCAGTCGTCAATTACATATCCAACGACAGCCCGATGCCAGCCGCCCGCGTTGCCCGCAATATCTATGACCGTGCCGCAACGTTGGCCTCATTTCCGTACCTGGGTCGGGCCGGGCGGATTCGCGGTACGCGGGAACTGCCCCTCACGCCACTGCCATTCCTAATCGTTTATCGTGTGCTGGAACAGGTGAACGCGGTGGAAGTCGTCGGAATTGTCCACGGCGCACAACAGTGGCCGCCGCTGGGCTAGACCGCGGCCACTCCAACATCTACCGCCTACCGCTTGCGTTGACCTTGCGCCTGGCGGCGAACCTTCTTCTTCATGGAACCGCGTGCCACCCCGGCTGCGCGCTTTGCCTTGGGCGGCACCTTCTTGCGCGCTACGCGCTTCAGCTTCTTGCGTTCAATCTTGTCGGTAACTTTCTTGGTATTCATCAGTTTCTTTTTAGTCCCGCGTATTTTTCAACTAGTTTCTTGAGTCCGTAGCGGGGGAAGTTAACAGTGATCTTAGCATCATCGCCGTCCCCTTCGCGCCGGACCACCGTTCCGGTTCCATACTTGGGATGCTCCACCGTCATACCGGCGCGCGCTCCGCGTCGCACCGCCGGAGCGGCCGGCGGCACGGGTTTCGCCGGCAACGGCGGCCGCGGCAATTGCGGAGGCATGGGCCCGGGAGGCTGTTGCGGCGCGGTGACGGGCTTATTGGCGGCATTGAACGGCAGCCCCCGCTCGCCGAAGAACTGCGAAATATTCTCCACCGAATTGTAAGTCTTCCCCGTGAAGGTGTTGCGCCTGGCCGCCTGTCGAACGTCGTGCCGCTCGCTGGTCAGATTCACTTCGCCCGGCTCGTCCCGCTGTCCCAGGTCCACAATCAGATCGGCCGGCACCTCGCTCAGGAACCACGATGGCGTGGACCGCTCCTGCTCGCCGCTGCCAAACCGCCTCCGGTACCGGGCCCAGGTGAGAATCAGCTTCTTGCGCGCGCGCGTCATGCCTACGTAGCACAACCGCCGCTCTTCTTCGAGCGCCGATTCCGAGTTCATCGAGCGGCTGTGCGGGAACAGCCCGAGCTCCATCCCGGCAAGAATGACCACCGGAAATTCCAGCCCCTTGGCGTTATGCAGGGTCATCAGGGTGACCGGCGCGCGCTCGTCCACGGCGTCGGCATCCGAAACCAGCGCCGCGTGGTCCAGAAAATCGCCGATGGATTCGCCCCGCTCGGCCGCTTCGGTGGCCGCATTGATCAGCTCGTCCAGGTTCTCCAGGCGCGTTTCCGCTTCCGGCGTCTTCTCCGCTTGCAGCATTTTGCGGTAGCCGGTGCGATCCAGAATGAAGCGCAGCAGCTCCGGCAGGGGCCGCGAACTGGCCACCAGCGACAGTTCCTGAATCAGATTGCGGAACATCACCAGGGAGGATTGCGAGCGCGTGGAGAGATGCTCGTCGTCGATGATCCGCTCGATCGAGTTCCACAGGCTCAGGCTGTGTTCGCGCGCATAGCGTTCGATCTGGTCCACGGTGGTGCGCCCGATGCCGCGCGCCGGGGTATTGATGATGCGCAGCAGGCTCACCGAATCGTAGTTCGACGCCGCCAGCTTCAGGTACGCCACGGTATCCTTGATTTCCGACCGCTGGTAAAAACTGAAGCCGCCGACCACGCTGTAGGCGCGCCCATAACGGCGCAGCGCTTCTTCGATCTGCCGCGACTGAAAATTGGTGCGGTAGAGCACCGCCACGTGGTCGGCCGGGTTGGCCACCAGGTGTTTCTCGATGGTGTCGGCGATGAACAGCGCTTCGTTCTCGGCGTCGAAACCGGCGTATAGCCCCAGCTTTTCACCGGCCGCCGATTCGGTCCACAGCTTCTTGCCTTTGCGCTCTTTGTTGTTCTCCACCACCGCGCCGGCCGCGCCCAGAATGTTCTTGGTGGAACGGTAATTCTGCTCCAGCCGGATGGTCTTGGCCTTGCCGAAATCGCGCTCGAAATCGAGAATGTTGCGGATATCGGCGCCGCGCCAGCTATAGATCGACTGGTCCTCGTCGCCCACCACACACACGTTGCCGTGCTGCTCGCTGAGCAGGCGCATCAGCTCGTACTGGCTGCGGTTGGTGTCCTGATATTCGTCCACCATCACGTAGCTCAGCCGCCGATTCCAGGCCTCGCGGGTGGCGTCGTCGTGTCGCAGCAGACGCACGGCTTCAAGCAGCAGGTCGTCGAAGTCCAGCGCGTTGGCGGTGCGCAGCGCCTTCTCGTACTCCTCGAAGACCGCCGCTACCGCTTCACTTTCCTTGTTGACCGCGGCCTTGTACAGGTCGGCCGGACCCTGCTTGGTATTCTTGGCGTGGCTGATCTTGGAAAGCACCGCGCGGTACTGCAGGAATTCCTTCTCGTCCAGACCTAGCGCGCGATACGCCGACTTGATCGCACCCAACTGGTCTTCATCGTCATAGATGGTGAAGCGCCGCGTGAAGCCGGGGCGGATGCGCGCCAACGGATCGCCATCGCGCCGCAACATGCGGACGCAGAACGAGTGAAACGTAAAAATGTTGGGCGAGGAATCCAGGGGGACGTCTTCGAGGAGCGCCGCAACGCGCCCGCGCATCTCACCGGCGGCTTTGTTTGTGAACGTTACCGCTAGAATGGCGGACGGCGGCACATGCCTCGCCGTGATGATATAGGCGATGCGATGCGTAATGACCCGGGTTTTGCCGCTACCGGCGCCCGCCAGAATCAGAAGCGGTCCTTCCGTGGATGTAACCGCTTCCCGCTGTTGCGGGTTCAGCCCTTTGAGGAAATCCATGACGAGGGGACTCTTTGAGTTTAGCAGGCTATGCGTTCCACTACCACGCGGGACGAACGAACGCCGTCGAAACGCGACGCTTGACGCTTTCGCGCGATCGTCACGCCGGCGGCGTAGCGCGCCACCGGGCAGGAGTCCATTAGCGGACTGCGGTCCTTTTTGAGACACGACCGCGGTTAGACACATCCCGTCCGTTGAGATTTGCTCGACGGACGGACCCCTATCGTTGCACAACAGCTCCGGTTGGGAAGCGGAGGCAGGCTCCGCTGGAGAGCACCCTGCCGAGGAATACCCGGCCGGTTCTCCGTTTAATGAAAGTGTCTAACCTTTGGCTGTCTCAAACCTAGGGGCCAGTCCATCGGCGGCCAATTTCTTCCACGATCATCCAATTCAAGGCGCCAGCCAGCATCGGAGGCCGGAACGAGGGACTCTTCGTATTTGGCAGGCTGTGCGTTCTGCTACCATGCGAGTCGAATGGACGCCGTCGAAATCGCCAGTGTCACCAAAACCTTCGATACCCTGACCGCCGTCGATGACCTCTCTCTCACCGTGCCGGAGGGCTCGGTGTACGGCTTCATCGGACCCAACGGTTCGGGCAAGACCACCACTATGAGGATGATTGTCAGCATCTTCTATCCCGACCGCGGCTCCATCCGCGTATTCGGCCGCCAGATGCAGGGCGCCCGCTCGGAGCAGATCGGCTACCTGCCCGAAGAGCGCGGCCTGTATCGCAAGATGACCGTGCGCCGCGTTCTGGAGTTCTACGGTGAATTGCGCGGCGGCCGCAAAGTGGCCGCCGAGGTCGATGCCTGGCTGGAACGGCTGGACCTCGCCGATTGGGCCGGCCGCAAGGTGGAAACGCTCAGCAAGGGCATGAGCCAGCGGGTGCAGTTCATCGCCGCCGTGATCCCCACACCCAGGCTATTGATCCTCGACGAACCCTTCAGCGGGCTCGACCCGGTGAGCGCCGAAGTCATCCGCGCCGCCGTTCTGGAATTGCGCCGCGGCGGCGCCACGGTCATCCTCAGCACTCACGACATGAATGTCGCCGAGAGCCTCTGCGACCGCATCTTCATGATTTTCCGCGGCAGGAAAGTGCTCGATGGCACGCTCGCCTCGATCCAGGACCAGTTCGGCAATGACACCATCCGGGTCTCCGCCGCGGATACGCTCCCGCCGCTCGCGGAGCTTCCCGGCGTGGAGAAGATTCGCGACCTCGGACAGGTGAAGGAACTGCGCATGACCCGCGGCTGCGATCCGCAACAGGTGCTCGAAGTGCTGGTTGCGCGCACCCGCGTGACCGGCTTCTCGGTTGTGAAGCCGTCACTCAACGATATTTTCGTACGCATCGCCGGCCCGGCGAGCGAGGAGTCGAAAGTTGCGTAGGATCCTGCTGGTCGCCAAACGCGATTACCTCGCCACGGTTCGCACCAAGGCTTTTCTCGTGGGACTGGTGGTAGCCCCGCTGCTGTTCGGGGGCGGAATGCTGGGCGTGGCGCTGTTGAAAGCCAAGCCCGATATCGCCGACCGCCGCGTCGCGATCGTCGACCGTGGCGGAGGCGTAGCCGCGGCCATCGTCCAGGCCGCCAGCGAAAAGAGTACGCGGGAGGCGGTCGACAAGACCACTGGCCGCCAAATACAGCCGCATTACTTCTTCGAAACCGTGCCGGCTGCCAATGGCGACGCCAATGCGCAGCGCCTGGCGCTTTCGGACCGCGTTCGCCGCGGCGAGCTCTACGCGTTCCTGGAGATCGTGCCGCAGTCAAAGGACCCGGGCCTGCGCGTCTCCTGTTACTCCAACTCCAGTGGAATCGACGATGCCCGCCGGTGGTTCGACGGACCGGTCACGGAAGGCATCCAGAGAGTGCGGCTGGCGCAACTCGGAGTCGACCCCAGCCGCTTCAAGGACCTACTTGCGCCGGTTGCGGTGGAACGGCTCAGCCTGGTCACCCGCGACGAAAAAACCGGCGCCATTGTCAACGCTCATAAGAAGGGCGAATTGGAGGGCTTTGCGGTGCCTTTCGGGCTGATGATGCTGCTGGGCATGATCGTCCTGGTGGGCGCGTCGCCCATGTTGACCGCGGTCACCGAGGACAAGGCCCAGCGTATCGTCGAGATGCTGCTGGGCCTCGCGACGCCATGGGAGTTGATGATGGGGAAGGTGCTGGCGGCGGTCGGAATCTCGCTCACGAGTTCCGCTTTTTACGTGATTGGCGGCACGTTGGCGCTGTACGGTGTTGGCATGATCGGCATGGTGCCGTTCTCGCTGCTGCCCTGGTTTTACATTTACCTGGTGGCGGATGTAGTGATGCTCTGCGCCTTCGCGGCGGCGCTCGGGTCGGCATGCAGCAGCCCGCAGGATGCGCAAAGTCTTGCGGTGGTGTTGGTGTCGCCGGTGGTGATTCCGTATTTTCTGTTGATGCCCGCGCTGCAGCAGCCCAACGGCTCGATCGCCACCACGGCGTCGTTGTTTCCGCCCTTCGCGCCCATGATGATGCTGTTGCGGCAGGCCATGCCCGGGGGCGTCCCGGTGTGGCAGCCCTGGGTCGCGCTGGCTGGAATTGTGGCGTGCACACTGGCGGCCGTATGGGCCGCTGCGCGCATTTTCCGCGTGGGGATTCTGATGCAGGGCAAGCCGCCCAGGATCGCCGATATGGTCCGCTGGGCGATTCGGGGGTGAGGCCCACCCCAAGTTATTCAGCTAATTAGCGCCCGTCCGATAACTAACGGCGTATTGTTGGGACGCCTGGCTCCCCTGTATATTGCAGTTTCGGAACTTCGTTCGCGAGACAGACGGGTGCGCGACCTATGAGTATACCCCAGGCTACGTTGGAACAAAAGGACTTACAGGAAGCACGGCCAATCCTTCCGGACCGCATCGAAGACCTGGGAATCCCCCGGGCCATGGTCGCCGACTTGTTCCTGCGCTACTTGTGGCTCCACGGCACGGGCACCCTGGAGGCCCTGCACCAGAGACTGATGCTCTCGTTTCCCATTCTCGAGACCATGTTCCACCAGTTTCGCCAGCAACAACTACTGGAAGTGAAAGGCATGGTGGGCAACGACTACTCCTTCACCCTCACGTCCGCGGGGCGTGCTTTGGCCAACGCCCGCAGCGAGGTCTGCATGTACGTGGGGCCGGCCCCGGTCTCGATTCAGCAATATCACCGCGTGGTCAAAGCGCAAACCGCGCGCGTCCAACTGAGCCGCGAGAGCTTGCGCCAGGCATTCAGCGACCTGGTGCTGCCCGACAGCCTGCTGGATTCCCTGGGGCCCTCGCTCATCGGCCACCAATCCCTGTTTCTCTACGGCGGCACGGGCAACGGGAAAACCAGCATTGCGGAACGCATTCTGCGGATCTATACCGACACCGTGCTGGTGCCTTATTGCGTGGAGGTGGACGGCCACATCATCACCCTGTACGACCCTGTGGTGCACCAGGCTTTGCCTTCGAACGACGAACTGCTCGATCCCCGTTGGGCAGTCTGCAAGCGGCCCTGCATCACCGTCGGCGGCGAACTCTGCTCATCCATGCTGGAACTGCAGCTCGACGAATCCACCCGCTGCTTCATTTCGCCCTTTCAGATGAAGGCCAACAACGGCATCCTGATCATCGACGACTTCGGCCGCCAGATGGTGGCCCCGCGCGAACTGCTGAACCGCTGGGTGGTGCCGCTCGACCGCCGCGTAGATTACCTCACCTTGTCCTCAGGCATGAAATTCCAAGTGCCCTTCGAGTTAATGGTGGTGTTCTCCACCAACATGAACCCGCACGACCTGGCCGACGAGGCCTTCCTCCGCCGCATCCAGACCAAGGTTTTGGTGGACAACGTGAGCGCCGCCGTCTTCGACCAGATCTTCCACCGCGTCGCGCAGGCCCACCAGGTGCCCTGCGAACCGGGTTGCGCCGAATACCTGCGGCAACGCTGCGCGGCCGCCGGCTATAAGTTCCTGCGCGCCTGCTACCCCAACGATATCTACCGGCTGGTGAAAGCCATCAGCGAATATGAAGGCCGCGCGGTCCGCATGACCAAGGCCAACATCGACCGCGCTGTGGGCCTGTACTTCGCCAAGTCTTCCGACGTCCTGGAATAAAGGGCCGGCCGCTTGTTTCCGGCGTTCCGGCATAAGATACTCGTTAGCGGCACTGTGATACCCCAACTCGTCGCTATCGATGGACCATTGAAAGGCGCGGCTTACGCGATTTCCACCGGCCACTTCTCCATCGGCCGGAAATCCGGCAACACTCTCTCGCAAGCCGATCTGAGCATCTCCCGGCACCATTGCACCATCGATTTTGCCGCCGATCGCTTCCGCATCACCGATCACGACAGCCAAAACGGCACGTTCGTGAACGGCATTCCCATCAAGGAGCGAACCCTTTTTCATGGCGACCAGATCGCTGTGGGCATTTCCGTCTTCGTCTTCCTGCTGGAGGAAATGGGTTCTCTTCCCGATTCCGTGCCGGTGCTGCAATATCCCATCGTGGGCGAGACACCGGCCATCCGCCACGTGCTGGAGTTCATCGGCCAGGTGGCGCCGCTCGATGGCTCGGTGCTGATCGTGGGCGAGAAGGGCACCGGCAAGGAACTGGCGGCCCGCGCCCTGCACGATAGCGGCCCGCGGGCGCGGAGACGTTTTGTGGCGGTCAACTGCGCCGCCCTCAGCGAGACGTTTCTCGACCGCGAGTTGTTCGGCCACGAGCGCGGAGCGTTTCCCGGCGCGGTTACCGGTAAAGAGGGCAAGCTGGAGCTGGCCGAAGGCGGAACGCTCTTTCTGAACGAGGTCGCCGCATTGCCTCTGGCGCTGCAAAGCAAACTGCTGGCGCTTCTGATGGAGAAACGATTCGCGAGGTTGGGCGCTTCCGGCGGCATAGCCGCCGACCTGCGCGTCATCGCCGCCACGGACCGGGACCTCTCGGCCGCGGTCCAGGAGGGGGCTTTCCGGCAGGATCTTTATTTCCGCCTGCGGGTGCTGTCCCTCGAAGTGCCGCCGCTGCGCCAGCGCCGCGAAGACATTCCCCTGCTCGCCAATTACTTCCGGGTGGAGCAAAGCGCCCGGCAAAAACGCCGCGTTCTGGGCATCACCGCCGCCGCGCGGGATTGCCTGCTGCGTTACGATTGGCCCGGCAACGTGCGCCAGTTGGAGGGCGCCATCGAGAGCGCCGTGGCGGTGGGTTCCACCGAGGGCATTCTGCCCGAGGACCTACCCGAGGCCGTGCTGCCGGCCGGGGACGCACCCGACGACCTGGTTCCCCGTTATCACCGCGAAGTCCAAGAAACCAGGCGCGAATTGATCCTGAAAGCCTTCCGGCAAGGCGGAAGCCACGCCCGCGCCGCCGCCCTGCTCGGCCTCCATCCCCACTCGCTGGCGCGCCTGGTGCACACGCTGGATCTGCAATCTGCCATCGAACATCTGGGCGGGGAAAGCCAGCGGGCGTGACAATGGGCCAGGCTGAAGAACTTCCATCGTGCGGTCTCCGGTAGATCACCGAGGCGGTAGCGTATTGTATATCTCATAACTTCTCCGAAGTTAGGACGCTTGACAATAGATATCCGAAGCGAGACGATTGAGATCTCTTGAATTCTAATAACCGGTCCAACTACGATGTGATTGTCATTGGCGGAGGGCCTAACGGGCTTTCCACCGCATATCACTTGAGTAAGCGCCACATCCGCACCCTGGTACTCGAACAATTTACGTTCTTCAATCAGTTGGGAAGTTCCGCCGGGGTCTCCCGTCAGTTCCGCATTCCGTATCCCGAAGCGTACATGGTGAAGTTGGCGAAGGAGTCGGAACCGTTCTGGGAGGAATTGCAGTCGCTTACGCCGGTCCTGCTGAGGGACAAGGTCGGGACCCTCTGGTTTGGAGATCCCTCGGTGCACTCCACAGAGGGAAACATCGCGGAGGCGGAGAAAGCTCTCACGGCACAGCATGTGCCGTTTACAAAGCTAACCGCAGCCGACATCGAGCGTGAGTACCGCTTCACGAATCTGCCTTCCACCTATACCGGACTGTTCCAGCCCGACGGGGCCAGTATCGACTTGAAGGCCACCATCCGGACGCTGTATGACTGGGGCCGCGCGTCCGACATGGTGACGCTCGAGGAAAACGCGCCGGCGACGCACATTACGGGCGCTCACGGTAAGTTTGAGGTAGCCACGCCCCAGGGAACGTTCGCAGCCGAGAAACTGGTGCTGGCGCCGGGACCTTACGCCAATAGCGTCTTCCACTTACTGGACTTCCACATCGCTGCCACTTACTGGAACATGGCGTCGGCATTTTACAAAAAAACCAGGCCGGATATCCAGTATCCCACCTGGTTCGTCTTCCAGAATCCGGCGGGAAACAACGGCAACGAATTCTACGGCTTCCCCGAAGTCTCATGGAATTACCCGGGATACATCCGCGTGGCGTCGGACTTTGTCATGCAGCCGCTTTCCTCGCCCGAGCAGCGGACGCTGATTCCCAATCCGCAGGAACTGGCCTACACCGCCGAGTGGGTAAAGGACCATATGACCGGACTGGATCCGACTCCTCAGTACGCATCCGTTTGCCTGGTGGCGCTCAGCAAGATTCCCAACAAAGAGCTGTTGATCGACTTTGCGCCGCCCAGCGTGCCGAATCACAAGAACATTGTCATCTATGCCACCGGCTGGGCAGCCAAGTTCGTGCCGCTCCTGGGAAAGATCCTGGCCGACCTTGCAATCGACGGGCACACGCGGTTCGACATTTCGCATTTCGCGACGGGCAGCACCTACTTCAAGTCCATTCAGAAAGCGACAGTATGAGCACTAACGCTGTGGAAAAGAAGACCTATTCGGTATTTGGAGCGGGCGCCTCGGGACTGTATACGCTGTGGCGCCTGCTCAGTGGCAGTCCGAAGAGCGGCACGGATGGCGCCAAACTGCCCGCCGCGGGCGACACACTCGAACTGTACGACTGGGGCCGCTACGACTTTTCCAAGGAGCACCCCGGCACGCGCGAACCCGGCGCGCGCGTTTGCACCTGGCACTACCAGGGCGATCCGTCCAAATCCTACCTGGAACTGGGCGGCATGCGCTACTCCGAATGGGACACCAAGGCCAAGGACGCAAACGGCGGAAAGGCCGGTGGCCACCGCGTAGTCACCACCGTGATTGAACAACTGGGCTTGACGAAGTACTCCGTCCCTTTTAACGAATCGACCAACCCCCTGTTTTACCTGCGCACGAAGAATATGTTTCTCAATGACTTTTCTTCGAGCAAACCGGCCCCCTATCACGTGGACCGCTACGGAGCGGCGTCCCAGCCGGACCAGGGCTTTTCCATTGTGGAAAACCTCGCCGTCACCGCCAGTTCCGGTCCGCAAACGCGCGCTGAATGGGATGCGTTCTACCAGCACGGGCGCATTGCGGCGGATCTGCCGGAGTCGTCAATATTCCAAAAAGGGGACTTGCTGAAGGACATTGGGTATTGGAACCTGATGTACGATCAGCTCGGAGGGGAAGGCTACAACTATTCGGCTGACGGCAACGGGTACACCTCGAACGTGATCAACTGGAACTCCGCCGTGGCCTTCGAGGCCAACAACGAGTTCACGCCCGGCACGCAGTACAAGACCCTCACTACCGGCTATTCGGGCATGTTCACGGCTCTGTTCAACGCCATCGTGGAACTGGCGGCGCGGAAAGGCGTCGAGTTCAAATACTACCCCAATACCCGGATCCACTCCGTGGTAATGAAGGACCACAAGGTTCATTACACCTACGCCACACGCGAGGAGCCATGGCATCCGGCAGGATCGCGCACCACGGATGCCGCATGGCTGGCCATGCCGCGTCACTCGCTCGAACTGGTAGCCCAGGCAACGCGCTATCAGAAGACCGGCGGGCTGGACGTGCTGAACCACCAGAAGGTTCGCTTGTATCTCGAAGCCGCCATCATGCAGCCTTCGTATAAAGTCGGCATGTTCTTTACGTCTCCATGGTGGGTCACGGCGACGTACGCGCCCCAACTGACCGGGTACGTAGTCACGGCGGACGTGATCGCACAAGTGCGGCAGGAGGGTTTTCCTGCCAGTTACCTCAAGGCGCTGGAGAAGATCGCGGGAAAGGCGTACGCTTCCACGGCGGGTTTGCTGACCGATGTCCAGCAACTCATTCAGGAGCGTTTGACCGTCAAGCAGGAAGACCAGTTGACGGCGGCTGCAACCCGCAACACCATCGGGCCCAGCGTGACCGATACGCCAATCCGCCAGGTGGTTTATTTTGGAAACAACGCGCGGGATCGGAGCGGCGAGCCCATCTACGGAATTCTCGCCAGCTACGACGACGAGACCTTCACCACCTTCTGGCGGGAGCTGGAGCTGGGCCCAAACGAGCAGCGCCACATTCCGATCTCGGAGGATGACCAACCGCTGAAGGGGCCGCGGAAAGTCCCGGCGAAGATGGTGAAGATGCTGCGGAAGCAACTGGCCGAGCTGCATTTCGGACCGGGTTCGGACTACGCCATGGTGCCCGAGCCGAAGGAGGCGGCCTACATCGACTGGTCGCTGCCGCCGTTCAACGCGGGGTATCACGCCTGGGCTGCACACTATGACATTGCCGATGTGCAGCAGAAGATCCGCAAACCCTCACAGATGATTGCCGGCGGGGACGCCAATATCTTTATCGTGGGGGAAGCCTACTCCAACGATCAGGCATGGGTAGAAGGGGCGTATTGCACCGCCGAGTCCGTGCTGAACGATTTCTTCGACCTTCAGCCGATCATCGACAACACGCACTACCCCTTCATTTGCCGCGTGGTAAAGAAGGGGGAGCCGCTGGCCAAAGCTGCCGGCGCGGCGGAATAATCTGCAACGGTTGTGCCGGATGATCCGCACCCGCGGACGGACGCCCAATCGGATGTCGGGGAGATTGCAACCCAGCACCGCTCGGCTGAAAAACCGGTTGGTGAGCGCGTCTCCTGCCCCGCAGCCGCTGTTTTGATGATCTTTGGTGGACCGCAGGGCACTCCCTTACGGGTCCTCCGAGGCCGGCTCTGTAACGGCGGCTCAAATACCGGCTGGGTCTCGTATGCCTTCGGCCGAACCGAGATGCGCGCCGGCGTCACGCAAGAGACCTTCCCTTCGGACTACGACCAGCGTCACACCGTGAATGTTTACGGCGGATACCGCCTGCGTCCCAGCGTCAACCTGAGCATGCGCTGGAGTTATGGCAGCGGCTTCCCCATCCCGGGATACCTGGAGAAAGTCGGGTCTCTGTATTACCTGTGGGTGAGCCGCGATCAAGTGCGCCTGAGTCCCTATTCGCGCGCGGATTTCCGCATCAACAAGGCCTGGACCCACAATAAGTGGAAACTCACGCTCTACGGCGAAGTCATCAACCTCACCGATCGCACCAACTACGTTTTCGAGAGTTTTAACGGCTTCAACGCCCGCACCAGGCAGGCCAACATCACGCTCGACAGGATGTTTCCCATTCTGCCCTCCGTGGGACTGGTGTTCGAACGGTAAGAGTCCAAAACACAGGTTTAGATTCAATCTCCAGGTCTAATCCCTCCGCCTTTCGGGCGGACAGCTTCCAGCAGCTAGACCCTTTGTGGGGCGGACGCCCTCGTCCGCGCGGGTCCCCCTGGACCCGCGCCTCAAGTCAAGGGGGAGTCTCTCGTGCCGAGGGCCGACGGGGGCGTCGGCCGCCACGCACTTCAGGCGGCTTCCACCCGCAACCTGCTACCGGCTTTTAGGCGGTAGTCATCAACCGCGATTAAGGCCGATAAACGCCGATGAAAAGAAATGTTTTATCCGCGCGTTCATCGGCGTTCATAGTCTCTGCGGTGAGCTATTTTCCCTTAGGCATCACCAAATTCACGCGCACCGCCTTCGAGCCCGCCTGCGCCTTACCGGTCCGCACCAGCAATTGCAACGCCGATACCGCCGAGACCACGCGCGTCATCAGGCGATTGGCATCGATGCCGGTGAGCACCGCGACCTGCGGCGACGGCAGGAAAATCTCCATCACCCGGATCTTATCCTCGCCGTTTTGAAGCTGGATGACGAGCTCTTCGTCCTCTTTGAGCGCCTTCTGCATGGCGCCGATCTGGTTGAGCATCACCGCGCCGGGATTGTCGGGCGGCGGCCCCGCGGGCGCAGGGTCCTGCATCGCCGACTGGATCGCCTGCTGCGCCAGTTGCTTGGTGAGGTCCACAAAAGCCATTCTGGCTTGATGCTATCATGCGCCGCGCCATGCGAATCTATAGACATGCGCGGTTTCGAAAGTTTATCCGAACGTGAGATTCTGGCGCTTGCCATTTCCCTGGAAGAAGAAGACGAGAAGGTTTATGCCAACTTCGCCGACGGCTTGCGGCAGGATTTTCCGGCAACAGCGGCGGTCTTCGATGGAATGCGGCTGGAAGAGTCGGGCCATCGGCGGAGGCTGATAGAGCTTTCGCAAAAAAAGTTCGGCGATCACATCCCACTCATTCGCCGCCAGGACGTCCGCGGCTTCGTGAATCGCAAGCCCGTCTGGCTGATTCGCCCCCTGCGCCTGAACGTGGTGCGCAATTTCGCGGCGTCCATGGAGGCGGAGACGCGCCAGTTCTATGAGAAGGCGGCGGCGCGCAGCCAGGACGCCCACATCCGCCAGTTGCTCGACGACCTGGCGCAGGAAGAGCGGTCGCACGAGGACCGCGCCGAGCAACTGGAAGAAGACAAGCTCGGCGGCGATGTCAAGATGAAAGAAGAGGAGGCCAACCGCCGCCTCTTCGTGCTGCAGATCGTGCAGCCGGGTCTGGCCGGACTGATGGACGGTTCGGTCTCGACCCTGGCCCCGGTTTTTGCCGCGGCCTTCGCCACGCACAGGCCGTGGGACGCGTTCCTTGTAGGGATGGCGGCGTCGCTGGGCGCGGGCATCAGCATGGGTTTCGCCGAAGCGCTTTCCGACGACGGCAGCCTGACCGGCCGCGGCCACCCCTGGATGCGCGGCCTGATTTGCGGCATGATGACTACGCTGGGCGGCATCGGCCATACGCTGCCGTTCCTCATCCCCGGCTTCACGGCGGCTATGACGGCGGCCATCTGCGTGGTGGTCGCGGAACTGGCGACCATTTCGTGGATCCGCAAGACGTACATGGAGACGTCGGCGGTTTCGGCGATCCTGCAAGTGGGTCTGGGCGGCGTACTGGTATTTGCTACGGGCGTGCTGATCGGGAGTTCCTAGGAGAGACGATGTCATTTCGCACAGGCATGGTTGCCCTTGTCGGTGCAACCCTGCTGGCCGTCGCTGTACCGGCCCAAAGCCCCACTGAACTGGACAAGAACAAGGGAGTCGGCGACTCACCGGATGTCGCGCCAGCCCTGGCGACAGACCTACGCCCAGGTCTGACTCACGATGCCGTTCGCGCCGCCATGCGCAAGGTTGCCGATTGGCAACTGGAGCGCGCGCGTCCCTATTTCAGCACCGACTGGACGTTCGCCGCCCTGTATGACGGGTTCATGGCCGCATCGGCCACGCTTGGCGAGGCTCGGTACGAACAGGCCATGCGGGAGATGGGCGAGAAGCTGAACTGGCAGCTTGGCCGGCGCCCGGAGCATGCCGACGATGTGGCCGTAGGGCAGGTGTACCTCGAGTTATATCTGAAGCACAAGGACCCGCGGATTCCGCCGCCGCTGATGGAAAGGTTCGCTTACCAGATGGCCTTGAAAGATGACCCCGCCAAGCCCCTCTGGTGGTGGTGCGACGCCCTTTTCATGGCGCCGCCCACGCTCGCGCGCCTCTACAAAGCCACGGGAAAAACCGATTACCTGGATTTCATGGATCGCGAATGGTGGATCACGTCTAAGTTGTTGTACGATCCCGGGGAGCACTTATATTTTCGCGACGTCACTTACCTGGGCAAGCACGAAGCCAACGGGCGCAAACTCTTCTGGTCGCGGGGCAACGGTTGGGTGATGGCCGGAATCGCGCGAGTGCTGGATTACATGCCGAAGAGCTACGCGGCGCGCCCCCAATACCTGGCGCAATTCCGTGAAATGGCCGCGGCTGTACTCAAAGTGCAGGGCGGCGACGGACTTTGGCGATCCGGCCTGCTGGACGCGCCGGCCTATCCGCTGCCCGAAGTTTCCGGATCGGCATTCATCGCCTATGCGCTGGCCTGGGGCGTGAATCAAGGTATTCTCGACCGCAAGATCTATGCTCCAGCCGCGCAGAAAGCTTGGGCGGGATTACTCGCGCACGTGTATGCGGACGGGCGCTTGGGCTGCATCCAGCCGGTGGGCGCGGCGCCGGGGCAGTTCAAGGCGACTTCCAGCTACGTTTACGGAGTCGGAGCTTTTCTGCTGGCAGGGTCGCAGATGGACCGGCTTCATTTCTGAAGCGTAATGGTCCGCCCGGTCCGCGCCGAGTCGCGAGCCGCGTCGAGAATCTCGATAACGATCGTATTGTTCTCGAGCGATGAGAGGCCGTAGGGCTTGAACTGTCCGCGGACAACGCCGATCAGGTACGAAATGTAATCGGCCTCCTGCGGCTTCAGCGCCGGCGGCGTGCGCATTTCCTCAGCCTTCGCTCCAGCCAGGCGCACGCGCAGGTTGTCGCCGCCGGTGGCGATGGCGTATCCGGTGGCGCCGTAAACCTCGAAATCCTTGCGTCCCACGGGCCAATTCCACGATGCCTGAATGATGCCCTGCGCTTTAGGATATTCCAGCAGCACAGTGGCCTCGTCGTCAACGTGGGTGTAAATCTCAGGCTTATCGGTCTGCGTGAGCGCGGTCACCTTGAGAGGCCGCTGATTATCCATCAGCCACGTCATTAAATTGGCGCCGTAGCAGCCGAAATCGAACAGAGCACCCGCGCCATTCTTCGCCGGGTCGTTCAGCCAGGCGAAAAACTCCGGCTGCACGTTGATCTCCCTGGGACCCTGATGGCCGTCCATGGCCACCATCCTGCGGATTTCGCCGGCCGCTTTCTGTTCGTGCAGCAGGCTCCAGATCTCGCCGTGGCTGCGGTACCAGGTGGTCTCGTAATTTACGAAAACCGGAGTGTTGTATTTCACCGAGGCCTGCTCGATGGCGCGGGCCTGCTTCATGTCGACAGCGAGGGGCTTTTCCATCATCACAGGAATGTGCCGCGAGGTGCACGCTTCCACCACGCGGAGATGCGAGTAAGTGTCGGTAAAGGTCGTGACGGCTTCCGGCTTCACCGTGTCGAGCATCTTATCGAGATCGGTGTATAACTGATCGGCGGCGAAGTGGTTCGAGCTGGCGTACTTTTCGAGCAGCCGTTTGTCGGAATCCCACACCGCGACGATGACGATATCGGCCGCCCGGCGCCGCGCGCTGTTCAAGAATCCAGTTACATGGCCGTGGTTCAGCCCCGCGATGGCGACGCGCAGCGGCTTCGCCTCCGTCGATTGGGCTGCGGCTAACCGGGAGGCGATGGCCGAGGAAATGAGAACGAACAAGAATAGGCGATTCATAACTTATGTACCTTGGCAATGGAACACGTCGATCAGCCGATAATTATCGTGAGCGATGCGGTGCTTGACCTGCGGTTCGCCCTCACAGCACCCGGTGGTCCCGGCTGGCGTCATGCCACCTCCGAGATTTGAGTTTAGCTCGCTTGCGGCGCGTTACGGCGCAGCCGTGGCGGAGGCCGCCAGCGTCTCGGTGTATTGCGGGTTCGCCTCGTCGCTGTCCTGATAATACGATAGCGTTGCGGAACTGCCGGCCAGGTCCATTATGACGTAGCCGTGATTGAGGAACGTCCCATCGTTGCCGAGAGGCACCGGCACGATCGGAACCTCGGGATAAATGGGTGTCTCCGGAATCTCGCCCACTCCGATGGGAAACGCTCCGTGACCGATGCAGCGCGCCAGAACACCCAGATATTTCTGGTATACCACCAGGTTGTGTTCGTGGCCCCAAAGCCACAGAGCGACATTCGGCAGCAGCGGCGACAATTGCTCGTTCAAACGGGGATTCACCGATTGGCCGCAGATCGGTTCATTGGCGGCGAATAACTGATGGTGCGAGAGCAGTACCGTACGCCGGTTGCCGCGATTCTGGATCTTATCGGCGACCCAGGCCAATTCGGTATCTTCCAGGTAAGTGGGCGTAGTACCTAATGGGTCGCTATCGTGCAGGCCGGTGTCCATGGCCACGAATTGCCAGTCGTCGTTGCGCAGGCAAAAATAGCTGGAGGGCTGTCCCAGTTGGTCGATCAGCTTATAGTAAGGAGCACCTCCCGAAAACATGTCGTGGTTTCCGGAGAGGGTGAACGTCGGGATCTTACTAAGATTCAGGGTCTGACTCCAGATGTTGTAAAAATAATTCTGCATCTCGAAGTCGGTCCCGGAGTAATAGACATCTCCCATGTGGATCACCACGTCGGGATTCTTGCGGGCGATCTGTTCCAGCACCTTGATGGCGGGCTGCTGCCCGGTGCCCCAATCGCCCACGATGGCCACGCGGGCATTCGCCGGCAGTTTGCCGTCAATCACGTAGTCGTCGATGTTCTGGTAGACGCGGTACGGGATCTTTCCCTTGGCGAGCAGAAACTCGCCGTATTTGATGGCCGTGTCGGCCCAATCGGGGTCGCAATCGCCCATCTTCTGGGTGAGCAACTCATGGAAGTGGTTGGCGTCGGCGGTGCGCCCTTCCAGTACAGCCTCACCATACTGGCGCGCCAGGGACGCGCAATAGCGCAAAGGGCTGGCGGCATCCTCTGTGGCGGCGCCAGGTGGGGCGGTCATGGCATGGCCGTCCACGGCGGCCATCTGCTTCATGGGATGGGCGGGGTCCGGGCGGGTAATGTCGGCGGACTTCCTAGCGACTATCTCATCGACAGCCGATTGCAGAAGCGAAGCGAACGGATCGCGAAATTGAGTAAGTTTTGCCATATGTTTATAGCGTCTTCAGATATTCGATAAGGTCCCACTTATCGGAGTCTTTCAACCCGGCTCCGTAAGCGTGGCCTTGATTGCCATTGCCGGGGACGCTGGTGTCGACCCGGAACCCCACCCGCCGCGCTTCCTCTCCGGCCGAAATGAAACCCATATTTTTCGGATCGTAGACATCGTAACCGCGATAGAAAACTTGCGGGCGGGCCGATTCCGGTTCGAGCAGCGCCCAAAGATTGGGAACCGAGCCGTTGTGCAGGTAAGGTGCTCGAGCCCATATGCCGTCGATGGGGACGTCGGCATAGCCATCGGTCTTGCGATACGCGTCGAAAACGAATGGCGGGCTATTTATCGAGTGAAACTTGTCCACCAGGCCGGCGGTGAAGGAATCGAGCCGGTGACGGTCGGTGCCGATGGCATCGATGGCCGTCACCTGCCCGGTATTCGAGCCGCCGAACGCATGGCACTGGGCGCACTCGCGGTCGTAGGTGATTTTGCCGCGTGCCGCTGCGTCCTGCTGGATGGGGAACGGATAGGCCGGCGGCTTCAGGCCCAGCAGAAAATCGGTGACGCGCTTGAAGCTGTCCAAAATCACGCTTTTCGGCGTGGCGCCGATGGCCATGGCGGCGGCGAAATTGCGTTCCGTGATGTTGTTGTTATTCCCGTCCCAGTGGAGGTTCATTCCCACGCGCGGCTGCTGGTTCCAGACCTGCGGCAGGTCGACCGTCCCGATGGTGCCGTCGTCGGGCATGTGGAAGACGTTGAACTTTGTGGGATTGAATGTGTCGGTGCGGCCGCGCCCCTGCTGCGGCCGCGAGAGCTGCCACGCGTACGCCACCTTCTGCTGGGCGAGGCCCTCCTTCACGCCGGGGATGATGAGATAGCGGTAGACCAGCCCCTCCGTCCAGGAGAACTGGTGCAGTTTGGCGATAGCCGCCATCACGTTGTCCGGCGTAAATCGCGGGTCGGCGGCGCAGCCATAGAGGAAGTTTTGGAACCCCTGCAGGTCCAGCGTGTGGGCCGGTGCGCCCAGCAGCACTTCGGGCTTGCTATCGGGAGCGCGCCGGAAAACCCCGGTGTGGCAGAGCGAGCAATTCGCCTCCACGGAATCGTATCCGATATGGCGCTTGGCGAAACCGATGGGCAGATCCTGCCCGTCCTCGTAAATCAACCCCAGCGACGCCCAGCCGCCCGGACCGGGCAGCTTGTCGGCGAACATTTCGGGCAGCACTTGCCATATCCAGTAGGGAATGCGGCTATCGGAGCTGAGCCCGATGGCGCCGTGCTTGTAATGGTCTTCTACCACGGGATAGTTGACGTCCGGCTCGGCGCGCAGCAGGTTGTCCCACAAGACGTAGCCCACGCATCCAGCGAACACGATCAGGATCGCGGCGCCAATACGAACGGCTGGAATGCGGAAGCAACTCCCCACCCAAGCGAAGAAGTTGCGGAACATGCGCCCCAGCGTGGGGCCGATCCCGTTTTCGCTGGGGACCGCCAGTTGCAGCAGAACTCCCTGCGCCACGCCGAAAGATCCGTCCACGATCAGGTACGAGAGGAAAGCCGGATTGGAACGCCACTCGATCACCCAGAAAATCGCCGCCAAGAACCGCGATAGCACCAGGAGCCAGGAATAATCCGGATCGCGCAAAGGCGCCAGCGCGGCGGGGATATAGAAGATGCAGAGCGCCAGCACCATCATGCCGTGTGCCTGGTTCCACACCACTGTCGGCAAACCCAGCGGCAGACCCAGAGCGGAGTTCACCGAGTCCGGCATGAAGAGCTCTTCGGCGACGAACAGCAGATTGAAAACGATGCCCAGCCACGCCACAAAGCTGAACCATCGGGCGGCAGAGTTCGAGTTCGGCTCCATGAGATCTCCAGTCAGCGGCCCGCTGCCTGTCGGGCGGCCGGCGCATCGGCAGTATCTTCCAGGTGGCTCAGCATCAGCGGAAAGACGTCGTTGACGGCGTTCTTGCCGTAGATGCAGTCGATGTGGCCGTAGCCCGGAATCACGTGGCGGCTGTAAAGCTTGGCGTCGTTGGCCTGGCGCAGCAGGTTGTAAGTGATCTCGGTGCTTTCCGGCAGGAAGCACTGGTTCTCGGCGCCGTGTAGGAACGCGATGGGAATGGCCAGGCGGTCGAGGTGCGGCAGGTACACTTCCGCGCCCGAGAAGTCCACCAGATGTCCGGTACGCGCCAGCAGCGCGATGTGTTCGAACGAGCGTATGTTGGCCACGCCGAAAAGCTCGTGCAGGTTGTCGTGGGTGAGCTGGTTGAGCTGCTCGTGCCGGTAGAGCGGTGCGTACATAAAGGAAATGCGATGGCACACCGGGTTGTCGCATTCCTCTTTGAGCGCGAGCGGATAGAGCTTCAATGCCTCATCGTAGAGGCGTTCCCGCCAGTCTGCGTGGCTGTCCACGTAAGCGGTCAGCGACTTCACGCCGAGCGCGTCGAGAAACGAAGGCAGGTGCAGCCCAGTCTTGATCTTCGTCATGGTCGGCACCACGAAGTGTGTGGCGATCTGCGAGCAGACCACTGAGCGCACGCCCTGCACGCGCCCTGAGAGCATTCCCATGAAGAACGTCGTCGAGCCCCAGCAGTGCACCACCATCTGAACGCTGGGATCGCCGGTGAGTTCGATCACTTTGGCGACGGCGGCGGGATAATCCTTGGTGGCGACATCGTCGCCGCTCGATTGGCCGGCCGACGCCGGAAGCGCGATGCTGTTGCGGAAGTCCAGCAGCCACACGTCGTAGCCGTGCGCGAATAAGTACTCGGTGAGGTTGGTGTCGATGGTGTCGGTGGAAAAAATCAGGCTGGAAACGCCCAGCCCGTGCGAAAGAATCACCGGGCCCTTCGACCCGCCCCGGTAACGCGTGAGCCGCAGGACCACGCCGTCGGACGCGGCGAACGGGTAAACTTCCGGCGCGGCAACGCGCAGCGGCCGCTTCTTGCGCGGCGGGGCGGCGGGATCGAAAGCCACCGAGCCGGCCAAAGCGCCGCCATAAGTTCGATAGAGCACTCCGGCGAAGAACTCGCCGAAGCGCACCATGCCCCGCAGCCGCTCTTCCGCGTTGGGCGCATTGGTCACCTTCATGGTGGTCATCTGCTTGGCGAAATCGGCGGGCTCAATATGCAGGATGCCGGCGCCGAACACCGGCGCGTTTTCGTCCGCGCCCTGGTACACCGTGATGTAGAGGGTGCTGGTATCGTGCCAGATATCGAGCGGTGAGTTCGGCCGCACAATCTTATAGCCGTGGAAATAGTAGACCGGGCCCTCCTCCGTCCGCATGGTCATGCGATACACCATGTTCCTGGTCTCCACGTTGGCGGGGTCCTGGACGAACAGATTAAACGTGCCATTCTCCACCGAGAGTGGCCGCGCGGAGAGCGAAGGCGCCTGAACGCTGCCGAACATGCGGGCCTGGTGCGCCGAGTCGGTCAGCATGGCGTTGAGGTCTTCGGAAATGATGGTGAGAGTGAAATCGAGCGATGTGCCGGCCGCCTTTCCCGCGGTTTCCCCGCGGTCGTAATCGTCCGGGGATTCGCTTGAAAAGTACCCGCGCATGGTCTCGGTAAATTGCAGGCCCATGGCCGCGGCCGCGGCGACCGGAGCCCGCGAGGGAAGCGCATAGTCGATCTTCCAGCCGCGATCCTGCGCCGCGATGGCGCACGTGCGTTCCGCCATGGCCGAAATCGTCAGCAGCGGATTCACTCCCAGAGGCACGGGAATTACCGAGCCGTCGCACACGTAGAGGTTCTCGTAGACCGCGGTCCCGGCCGCGCCCGCGTAGACTTGGCCTTTGTGGTTGACCACGCCGCTCGCCGCGTCATCCGCCATCACGCAACCGCCCAGCGCGTGCACCGTCACCAGATCTTTATTCAGGAGCCTAGTCCACAGCGGATCGACGACGTAAGTCCCATCGAGCGGCCTGGTGGAACTGAGCAGCGTGGTGCTGACTTTATCGAAAATCTTCTCTTTGCCCACGCTCGGCCACACCATTTTCAGGCGATCGTTCTGCAACTCCATCACGCCATCGCCGGAATCGTGGGTCATCACCAGGTAGGTCTGGGTATTGTGGACCGCGCCGTGGTACGCTCCGCCTACGAGGCTCTCGCCCTCGCGCTTGCTTTGCTCCACGAGGTCGAGCAATTTGGTGTCGGTGTCTTTACCGCAGGCCTTGGCAACGGCGGCCAACGCCGCCGGCAAGGTGGCGGCGAGCGCGCCGGGGATGGAACCTTCCTCCACCACCATTCCGTCGGTGAGCTCGGGCTGATTGCGGATGTCGATGACGCCCGTAATGCACGGGCCCACCGGCGGAATTTCGCCCGGCTTGCGGTGTCCGAAGCCGATGCCGTTCACCTCCTGGGCGCCGTTGTAGCTGAAACCGAGCACGTCGCCGTTGCCCGAGAAACGCTGGCCCACGGAGGCCGAGAGCGGCAGCCCTTGCGCCCGCGAGCGCAGCAGAATCTCCGTGGAACCGAGCGTGCCCGCTCCTAGCATCACCATATCGGCGGTCACGAACATGGTGGGCGCGTCGAACTCTTCCCTGCCCTCGTGGAGCGGCTGCAAGTGCACCACCCATTGGCCGTCGCGGCGTTCGAGGAATCGCACCGAGACCTGGGTGAAAATTTCCGCGCCGAAATTCCGTGCGTCGGGCAGATAGTTCATCAGGGTGGTGTTCTTCGCGGCGTAATTGCAGCCAGTCACGCAATCGCCGCACATGGTGCAGGCATTCTGCGGCACTCCCACGTGGTTGGTCTTGGCTTCGAACGTCACATTGATGGGCGTCCGGTAGAACTCATGTTCCAGATACTGTGCCGATTTCTCGAGCGCGGCCATTTTGGGAAGCGCCGGGAAAGTGTCCGGGTAGGGTGTGGGTTTGAGCATCTCGCGGGCGCGGTCGTACCCCTGCTGGACGAGCGTCGGGAGATCCGCGCGCACTTCGGCCGGCCAGCGCGAATCCTGAAACACGCGCGGCTCGGCCTCCAGCGAGACGTTGGCGTTCACCAGCGAGGTGCCGCCCAGTCCGCACCCCTTGAAGACGTTGATGCCCTCGCCCACCACGAACTCATAGAGACCCGTTGGAGATCCCACCGTGGCCCCGGCCGTCCGTATTTGCATTTCCGCCAACGCCTCGGCTTCGGTGTCCGGATATTCGCCGGGTTGGAACTCCTTTCCCCGTTCCAACACGCAGACCGTTTGGCCGGCGCGAGCCATGCGCGAAGCGGCTATGCCGCCTCCATAGCCCGAACCGATCACTACTACCGAGTAGTGGTCTTTCAAAGCTTCGATGGGTAAAGATAGGCGCGACATGTTCCCCTCCAGTGCTGGTAATGCTAAGTCTTCTTTGCGACAACGTCAAGCGGAAGATTCGGGCTCCAAGGCTGGCATTATATGAATTTGGCGTTAAGAAAATCAACAATTTCGCCGATATGTACGATTTATCTCAAATAAACAGTGCGCTAGTAAAGCTGCAAAATTTACATTGCAAATATGAATTAACTCTTGTTTTCTTTCCTTTTCCGGATTATCTTTTTTGCTAGCCCTCTGTCGGGCAAGGACACACCGAGGTGAATAGAATGACTTCGCAAAAAAGAGTGGAATTGGCTGGAAGCCATCGGGATGTGGTTGCACGCGCGTCGGCGCCGCGCCCCGTCGACAATCATGAAATGATTCAAGCCACCGTCGTATTGCGGCGCCGGGCCCGCGCCAATATACCGGCAATAGAGGAGTTCGGCTACCGGCAATCTAACACCGGGAATTACCACACCCGCGCGGAGTTCGCCGTGCTGCACGGAGCGGACCCTGCGGACATCGCGGCGATTGAAACCTTTGCCCACGATAACGGGCTGACGGTCAGCGAACGGAGCGCCGGCCGGAGGTCGGTGGTGCTCAGGGGAACGGCCGCCAATATGCAAAAGGCCTTCGGAACTACCCTGTCGCACTACGACATGCCAGGAGGCGGAGCGTATCGCGGCCGCACCGGTTCCATCACCATCCCGGCGAATTTGCAGGGGATGATCACGGCGGTGCTCGGGCTCGACAATCGTCCCATCGCCAAACCGCATTTGCGGAGGGCCGCCGCCGCTAAAGCAGCCGCCGGCCTCGCTCCCACTCAGGTGGCGCAGGCCTATAGCTTCCCCACGGGCGCGACCGGCGCGGGGCAAACCATCGGGATCATCGAACTGGGCGGCGGGTACAACACCGACGACCTCAACACGTATTTCGGCGGCAGTGCGCCCACGGTCACGTCGATTTCCGTGGACGGCGGCGCCAATCAGCCGGGTGTCGACCAGGATTCCGACGGCGAAGTGATGCTCGATATCGAAGTATCCGGCTCGGTGGCGCCGGGCGCGCGCATCGTGGTCTATTTCGCGCCGAATACCGACCAGGGCTTTCACGATGCCATTACCACGGCCGTCCATGACACCGTCAACAATCCCTCGGTAATCTCCATCAGTTGGGGAGGATCGGAAGATTCCTGGACCACCCAGGCCGCCAACGCCATGCTGGAAGCCTGCACCGACGCCGCCGGGGTGGGCGTTACCATAACTGCCGCCGCCGGCGACAACGGCGCTACCGACGGTGTATCGGACGGCAAACTGCATGTCGACCTGCCCGCCTCTTTGCCGCCGGTACTGGCGTGCGGCGGCACGAAGTTGACCACCAGCGCAGGAGCGATCAAGAGCGAAGTCGTCTGGAACGAGCTCGCGGCCGGCGAAGGCGCCACCGGCGGCGGCGTCAGCGATATATTCAAAATCCCCACGTACCAGGCTTCGGCGGCGGTGCCCGTTCAGAAGGAAACCAAGTTTGCCGGACGGGGCGTGCCCGATGTCACCGGCGATGCCGACCCCGTCACGGGCTACAAGGTGCGCGTCGACGGTCAGAATACCGTGATCGGCGGCACCAGCGCGGTCGCGCCGCTATGGGCCGGCCTGATTGCGCTGATCAATCAGCAGCTCGGCAAGCCGGTGGGCTTCTTGCAGCCCGCCTTGTACCAATTGATTGGGACTGCAGCCTTCCACCAAATTATCAAGGGCAACAACGACGGCTATCAGGCCGGTCCGAACTGGAATCCGTGCGCCGGCCTGGGAAGCCCCAATGGCGCGGCGATTCTGAAAGCTCTGCAGGGAACCGCCGCGACTGGGGCATCGGCGGCGGGGGCCTCCACCACAGGGGCATCGACAACCTAAGGCGCAGGCGGGGAGTGGGCGGCGGCTCGGAACGGCACGAGTCCGGGGGGGTAGACTCATGTATGAGAATACATGAAGCCGCCACCCATTCCCATGGAGAAAATCGAGGCGCTCGAGCCGGTGTGCCTGCGCGCCACTGTGCCGGAGTCCTACCGCGACAGCAACGGCCACATGAACGTCCGGTGGTATATCGCCTTGTTCGACGATGCGGGCGATACTCTGCACGACTGGATGGGGCTCACGCCGGCCTACCACGCCGCCCATGGCAGCGGCACCTTCGACCTGGAATACCACGTGAATTTCCTTACCGAAGTGTTGCCGGGAGAAGACGTCGCGGTCTACATCCGGCTGGTGGCGTACTCCGCGAAGCGCCTGCATTACGTCATGTTCCTGGTCAATTCCACGCGCGGGAAACTGGCCGCCACTCTCGAGTGCATCAACGCGTTTGCCGATCTGCGCGTGCGGCGTACGGCGCCATGGCCGCCTGAAGTTGCGGCCAAGCTCGCCGTGGCAGTGGCGGCTGATGGCCGGCTCGATTGGCCGCCGCCACTGAGCGGCGCGATGCACGCCTGACGTGGCCGGCCGGTTTCGCGACACCGGGTCCCATGCTCGAACACAGCAAGGCCCCCACTTCCGCCCTCGCGAGGTAATCTACCTACGAGTCGTGACCAACGAAATCGGCATACGTGCCGCGCTGGGCGCGCAGCCGCGCGACATCCTGCGCGCTGTGATGCGCGAAACACTGGTGCTTGTCGCGGCCGGCGTGGCGCTCGGCCTGCCGTCGATTCTGGCCGCCAAGCTGTGGCTCTCAAGCCAACTCCCGGACTGACCGCGCTCGACCCCGTCGCGATCGGGGTCACCGTTCTCGCGGGCTACATCCCCGCTCGCTGGGCGTCCCGGGTGGATCCCGTGGTCGCCCTGCACTACGAGTGAGCCGCGCGGCGGGGCGCGCGTTGCAGGCGGGTTACCAATCCGCCGGGCGAACTCCGCTCGCCGTGACAAGTTAAAGCATGTCCTACAGAGCCGCCCGCGCCGCGCGCCTCCTCCGCCGTAATTCCGCAGTGGCCAGTCTGTGGCACTTGAGGCATAGCGTGCGCATGTTGGCGAGGTCGCACTCGCCGCCGCCTTCCACTACCGGGACGATGTGGTCGGCGTCCCACAAGTGGCGTCGGCCGCCCCAGTCTTTTTCGAACTGGCGGCGTGCGCGGTAATCCAGCTTGCGCTTGTCGCGGCGCAGCGCCTCGGTGTCCAGGCCGCATTGCGCGCACACGCCACGATCGCGGGCGAAAACCTGTTCGCGCAGATATCCCGGGTCGGTTCGCAGTTTCCATTCATGCACGCAGGAATCGCCGCAGAACGTGAATCGACCCTTGGGAACGGCCGCGCCACACCAGCGGCACAGACCTTTCTTGCGCCGCGCAACCCACCCGCCGGGCTTGGCGCGGAGAGTGCTCACACGCGCAGCTCGTACCCCAATCCGCGCATCCCTGCGATGATGTCCGCGCGGATCTGGCCCACTTCTTCCGACGACAACGTGCGCTCCGGCGACCCCACCGTGACGCGGAACGACACGCTCTTCGAGCCCTCCGGAAGGGGCGAACCGGCGTATTCGCGCACGAACTCCACGGAATCGACCAACGGGCCGGCGAAAGAGGCCACTTCGCTCCGCAGCCTGCCGGCATAAGCGCGCAGCGGTGCGATCACCGAGAGATCGAACGCGCTCGAGGGATAGCGGCGAATCGGCGTGAACTTCACTTCCGCCCCGGACAGCGATTCGATGAGGCGCAGATCGAGATCGAGGATGGCCGCGCGTCCCGATTCCACGAGCTTGGGGTGCAGTTCGAACAAGCGGCCCACCACCTGCCCGCGCCAACGCAGGTCGGCCGATCGCGCGGGGTGTTCGAACGCGCGCGCGGCGGCCGGCAAAGCCTCCGCACCCGGCAGGAGGCACTCGGCGGCGCGCTTGATTTCGAAAAGTCCGGCCCGCCCGTCGCTATGACGCTCGTAAATAGCCGCCGCGAGATGCGGAACCTCATCGGGCAGCGCCGCGCCCGTTTTGTGAATCTCCATGCCGATTTCGAAGAGCCGGAAGCTCTCGCGATGCTTGGCGTTTTCGAGAACGTTGTGCCAGATGCCGGGCAGCAGCGACGTGCGCATCAGCGCCTGGTCTGACGCGATCGGGTTGGAAACGCGCACGTGCTCCGCGGGGTCCAGGCCGAACGCCCGCACCGATTCCTCGCTGAGGAACGAGTAATTGTAGACCTCTGTGAAGCCCTGATCGACAAAGATATTCCGCACTTCGTGCTGAAATTTGCGCGTGGGGTTCGCGGGCGGCACGCGCGAGGGCACCAGCGGCGCTTGCGGCTCGATGGAAACGTATCCCACCATACGGCCGACCTCTTCCACCAGGTCGTCCTTAATCGAAATGTCCTTGGTGGCGCGCCACGACGGGACACCTACGCGGAACAGTTGCGGTTCCGGCTCGCTCACCTGAAAATCCAGGCGCTCCAGGATGTCGCGCACTTCCTCAGCGCCAATCGCGCGTCCCAGCTTGCGCTCCAGCCAGTCGAGCGGCAGATCGATGGGCGCCGGCGGCGCGATCTCCTTTTTGCTCTCTGCCACGCCGCCCACCAGCCGGATGCCGGGCGAGAGTTCCTGCAAAAGCTCGATCGCGCGCGCCAGCCCGCGGACCGTGTTGGCCGGGTCCTGCGCCTTTTCGAAGCGCATCGAAGCGTCGGTGCGCAGCTTGATGGCTACCGACGTCTTGCGGATGCTCGATGCCTGGAAGTTGGCGCTCTCCAGCACCACCCGCGTGGTCTTTTCGGTGATGGAGCTCGGGCCGCCGCCGATCACACCGGCAAGCCCTATGGCGCTGGCCGAATCGGCGATCACCAGGTTCGAGGAATCGAGCGTGTACGTCTCGTTATTCAACGCGCGGAAAACTTCGCCGGGCTTGGCGCGGCGGACGTAGATGGTATCGCCCTCGATCAGGTCGGCATCGAAGGCGTGCATGGGTTGCGCCAGCTCCGACATGACGTAGTTGGTCATGTCGACGACGTTGTTGATGGAGTTGAGCCCGATCGCCGCCAGGCGCGCCTGCAGCCAGTAGGGCGAAGGCCCCACGGTCACGTTTTCGAAAACCAGCGCGGAGTATCGCGGGCACAGATCGAAGTCTTCGATCTCGATGTTTATGGCCGCTGGACCGGCAGGCAGCAGATCGAGCCTCACCGGGTCGTGCAAGCGCAGCCCCACTATGGCCGCAACCTCTCGCGCCATGCCGAAATGGCCCCACAAATCGGGCCGGTGAGTGATGGACTTGTTGTCGATCTCGATGATGCTGTCGGCCAGAAGACGGTCGAGCGCGCCGCCCGGCTCGCCCGCGAGTTCGATAATCCCCGCGTGATCCTTATTAATGCCCAGCTCGGCGGCGCTGGCCAGCATGCCGTCGCTCTCCACCCCGTGGACGGCCTTCCTGCCGATGTCCGCCCAGGCCGTGATCATCCCCGGCCGGCAGTTCGCCGCGCCGCATACCACCGTCCTGCGTCCCGCCGGGCCGGCATCCACCGTCGCCGTCACCAGATGAGTACCGGCGACAGCCTCCACCGATTCCACGCGCGCCAGCGTAGCGCGGGCCAGTAACTCGCAGGCCTGCGCCACGCCTTCGCACTCGGCGGTCTTCATGGTGATCAGCCGTTCCAGCGGGCCCGGAGCCTCGGCCAGCCCGGGGACCAATTCGCGAATCCAGTTGTACGAGAATTTCAAAACTGCTCCAGAAACCTGAGGTCGCCGCCTTGCAAGTGGCGTATGTCGTCGATGCCGTAGCGCATCATCGCCAGGCGCGTGAGGCCCAATCCGAACGCGAACCCGCCCCACACTTCGGGGTCGATGCCGCTCATGCGCAGCACGTTGGGATTCACCAGGCCGCACGGCAGAAGTTCCACCCAGCCGCTCTGTTTGCAGACCGGGCATCCCGGTCCGCCGCAGATGAGACACTGGATATCCAGCTCGAATCCCGGCTCGACAAAGGGAAAATAACCCGGCCGCAGCCGCACCGTCACATCGCGATGGAAGATGGCGGTCAGCAGTGTCTTCATGAAATAGAGCAGGTGCGCCACGGAGACGTCGCGGTCGATCATCATGCCTTCCAGTTGATAGAAGGTATGCTCGTGCGAAGCGTCCACACTCTCATTGCGGAACACGCGGCCGGGCGCGATCATGCGCAGCGGCGGACCCAGGCGCTCCATGCCGCGCACCTGTACGGGCGACGTGTGGGTGCGCAGAAGATTGCCGCCGTCCAGCCAGAACGTGTCCTGCATATCGCGCGCCGGGTGATCGGGCGGAATGTTGAGGGCGTCGAAATTGTGGTATTCGTCTTCCACTTCGGGGCCGTCGAGCACCGCGAACCCCAGCGAGCTGAAAAGCTCTTCGAGCTCGCGTTGTATGCGCGTGATGGGGTGCAAGTGGCCGCGCCGCGGCCCGGGCGCGGGCAGCGTCAGGTCGAGCCATTCGGCGTCCAGGCGCATTCGCAAAGCCGCTTCGGCCAGGGTCTCCTTGCGGGCGGCGATGGCCTGCTCGAGATTCTGCCGCGCGCTATTGAGCAGCTTGCCGAAACTCGCGCGCTCCGCTGGCGGCAGCTTGCCCATTTCCTTCCCGGCTTGCGCCAGCGGCCCTTTGCGCCCCAGCGCCTCCACCCGGACCGCCTCCAGCTCATCCTCCGACGCGGCTGCGGCAATGCGCTCGAGCGACCGGGCCTCCAGCTCCTGTATGGATTGATCCAGCATGTAGTGTGAAGTCTTCCATTTTAGCAGGCGCTCCAGACGGGGTTATTGGTGGGGTAGCCTAGCTTAGCTTAGCTCAGTCGGTCATTTCAGAAATACGGCCTCGTATCTTCGCTGGACCGCTCCCTTACGATTGCGGCTCGGAACGGAGCCGCGCGCGTAAGCAGGCGGCCCGGCAATACGTTGGCGAACTTCCGAAACGGTGTATTAAGCTAGGGCCTGCTCCGGGGATCTCGTCGTGTTATGAGCCACGGGATTCGGCCCGACGAACCCGCCCGCGCCGGCAGGCACGATTGTCAGCGGCGCGCCGGTCACTACGACTTGCCGGTCGTAACCGTAGGCGGAATGCAGGTGCCGGTGGTCAGCTCGGTTCTTGCCACCGGGACTGCCGGGCTGTATCAGGTCACCATCCAGCTTCCCGCCAACGTGCCCACGGGCGCGGTCGCGGTAAAAACGTCCATCGGCGGTGCGCAAACGCAGTCCGGGGCGACGCTCTTCGTCGGGGCGCAATTGCAATAGGCTCTGCCCTACTTCGCGTCCGGCTTGATGGCGTAATAGCCTTTGCGTGCCTGCGCTTTGAGATCCTTATTCGCCAGCTTGATTTCCAGCTTGCGATAGCTGCCGTCCTTATTATCGTTCAGCGGGGTGTAGCCGATGGAATACTGGCTGCGCATTTCGTCCTGCAGTTCCTTGAAGACCACGTCGAGCGTGTTCTTGCGGTCTACGCGATACACGTGGCCGCCGGTTTCGTCGGACAATTTGTGCAGGGCTGCGGCGCCGGCGCCCCCGCCCATGCTGATGCCCCAGCCGCGGTTATAGAAACCCGGATCCTCATACTCGATGCTGTAAATCACCGCGTCGGCTTTCTGCGCGGCCATCACCGCTTCGGTAATGGGCAGGCGGCTGCCTTCATCCACGCCGTCGGTAATCACTACCAGAACCTTGCGTCCCACTTCATTCTTCAGCTTTTCGCTGGCCGCCAGGTATACCGCGTCGTACAGCACCGTACCGCGCGGCTGTCCCACGGTGGGAACGGGTCCCGGCCCGAAGCCTCCCACGCCGGAGCTCACCCGCAGATCGCGCATCCCCGCGATCAACAGTTTGGGGGAATTGGTGTAATCCTGCAGCAGTTCGGCTTCTTCGCCGAAGGACAGCAGAAACGCCTCGTCTTTCTTGCGCAGCACCTGGGTGAAAAACTGCGCCGCGGCGTCGCGCTCGATCTGGATGAGGTTGACCTGGCTGCCGCTGACGTCGATCAGCAGTCCGATAGTGAGCGGCAGGTCGGTTTCCCGGGTGAAGTACTTAATGGGCTGGGGCTTGCCGTCTTCGAGGATGGTGAAATCCTTCTGCTCCAGGTTGGGCACCAGGGCGTTCCTTTTGTCGCGGACGGAAGCCAGGACGCTGACCACGTCCACATCGACTTTGATGGTGGGCAGGTCGTCGGGAAGCTTCTGCTGCTGGGGCGGAGTCTGCGCCAGGAGAACGGCGCCTACAGTGAAAACGAGAAGTGGTCGCATGCCGGTACAATATTGACGTATCCCGGCGTAATACTGTTTCATCATGAAAGAAGCCATTCAGCACCTCCGCCGCAGCGATCCGGTCCTCTCGGAAATCATTGACCGCGTTGGAGATTATGGTATCCAATTTCGCGATCCGGATTTCGAAACGCTGGTGAAATCGATTGTATACCAGCAGTTGAGCGGGCATGTAGCCTCGGTAATCTTCGGACGGCTGGCCAAGGCCGCCGGTGGGCGGTTGACGCCCGAGAATATCCTGAAAATGCGTCCCGCGCGCATGCGTGCGCTGGGGCTCTCCAAGCAAAAAACGGCTTACATCCGCGATCTGGCGCGTCACACGCGCGACGGCAGGGTGGTGTTCGAGGAACTGGCGTCGCTCGACGACAGCCTGGTTATCGAGCGCCTCACGCAGGTGAAAGGCATCGGTGTCTGGACCGTGCACATGTTCCTCATCTTCGCCCTGAGGCGCACGGATGTGCTGCCCACCGGCGACCTGGGCATCCGCAACGCCATGCGTAAGGCGTACGGGATGCCGGCGCCGCCCACCCCAGCAGAAATGGAGACGCTGGCCCAGCGGTGGCGCCCCTACTGCACGGTGGCAAGCTGGTATCTGTGGAGGAGCCTCGAGACGGACGCCAATTTGTAGGGTGGCCGGATTACGGCATTTTAATTCCACGGCCTGTAGCGATTTCCCGCAAGGAGTTATAATGCGCTTCAGAATATTGAGACCACGCGGTATGCTTTTAGCCTGAAGGAGAAGACAATGCGCAACTGGAAGCTGGTTATTCCCGCCGTGATCGTGATGTCGGGATTCCTCTTCTGCACGACGGCGTCGTTCGGTAAGCCGGAGTATCAGAAGAAAGAGAATTTGAAGTCGTGCACGGCCTGCCACGTTAAAGTGGGAGCGCCGGACGCGATGAAGAAGGATCCGAACCTCAACGATCTGGGCACCTGCTACTCGAAGAACAATCATTCCCTTGCGAACTGCAAGGTACCGGACGGCGTTAAGAAATCGTAGTTCGCCGGGCCCGGGGTGCGGACCCGTCTGGTCTCCGCAAACCGCTGTTCCGGCCGGGAACACACCCGGGCTATTCCTTTCTTCACGCCCTGGACGCCAGTGTGCCACAATGGCACGACCTGCGGGTGCGCCGTACCGCGCCGTGGCCGGCGGAAGTAGCGGCTGAGCGTCATCTCGATTGGCCCCGACCCTAAGCGGCGCCACGCGCGCCTGACGCCATTGGCCGGTTTCGCGACACGGGCGTCCCACATGCGAACACCGGAAGCGATTTAACCCACCGTACCGCGAAGTTTCACTGCATCCGGGCTGGCATTCCATGTGCCCAGCAAGGATTATGCTGGCCGACTTTCGTTTTGCCCTCCGCACGTTCCGCCGCAGCCCGGGATTGATTGCCGCCGCCGTTCTGGCGACTGCCCTGGGAGTCGGCGCCAATACCGCCATCTTTAGCGTCATCCAGGCTGTGCTGTTGCGGCCCTTGCCGTACCGCGATTCCGCCCGTCTGGTCATGATCTGGGAGAAAAATCCTGTCTTTAAGGGCTTTCTGGCCGAGAGACTGCCGGTGGCGGGACGCAATTACATGGAATGGAAGCGCCAGGCGCGCTCCTTCAGCGGCATGGCCGCCATGCAGTCGCTCCGCGTTCAATTGACCGGCACCGATAGGCCCGAGGATCTCGAGGCTGTCCGCGTCACGCCGGATTTCATTCCGTTGTTAGGGCGAACAACTGTGCGCGGCCGCGTTTTCCTGCCGGAGGAAGCTGTCGCCGGAAAAGACCAGGTGGCGCTGGTGAGCTACGCTTTCTTCCAACGCCGCTTCGGCGGCGATCCCCGCGGCCTGGGCCGTATTTTGCAGCTCAGCGGCAAGAGTTACACCGTCGTCGGCGTGCTACCTCCCGATTTCCACCTCCCGGCGCTGTTCCAAGGGTTCGACGTCCGCCGGCCCGATATCTGGCTGCCGATGAGCGACACTTTCGACGCCGCGAGCGAGGTCAATCGCGTCAATTACGTCGTTGCGCGCTTGCGTGAAGGAGCCACCATTCAGCAGGCACGCGCGGAAATGGCCGTAATCGCTCGCGGGACCGCACAGCAGTACCCCAAGATCGATACCGGCTTCAGCGCCGGCCTGTTCCCCCTTTCGGTGGAAGACGTGAGCCCGGCAACCAGCCGCACGGTGCTGGCTCTACAGGTGGCGGTGGGCTTCGTCCTGCTGATTGCGTGCGCCAACGTGGCCAATCTGCTGCTGGCGCGGTCGGCGGGGCGCGGACGCGAGATGGCCATCCGCGCCGCCATGGGCGCCACCCGCGGCCGATTGATGCGGCAGGCACTGGGCGAAAGCGTTCTGCTGAGCGCCGCGGGCGGTCTGTTGGGCTTGCTCCTCGCCGTAGGCGCCATGGCGGGAATCCGAGCGCTGGCGCCGGAGGATAACTACCACTTCCGCGAAGTTGGGCTCAACTGGACGGTGATGGCATTCGGTATCGGCGTGGCGGCGCTGAGCGGCCTGATCTTCGGACTGGCGCCGGCGCTGGGCGCTTCCGCCGCCAACCTGCAGGAGACCTTGACGCAGGATGGACGCGCCGGCGTGGGCCGCAAAACTCGTCGCTTGAGCAATTCGCTGGTAGTGGCGGAAGTCGCGCTGGCGCTCATACTGCTCGCCGGCGCCGGGCTGATGCTGCGCAGTTTGGGCAACGTGCTGGGCGTGAATCCGGGATTTCAGGCGGCGCACGTTCTCACCATGCATGTCCGGCTGCCGGCCGAGCGTTACCCCAAGGACGAACAGGTGCGGGCATTCACCGACAACTTGCTGGATCGCACCTCGCAACTGGCGGGCGTGGAATCGGCCGCGGTGGCAAGCGGTCTGCCTTTGATGGACAGCCTTTCGGTGACCACGTATCGCGTGGAAGGCGAGGCGCCGCCCACCGATCCCGCCCAAACCCCCGAGACGGATGTGAAGGTGGTCAGCGAAGATTACTTCCGCACCGTCGGCACGCCCATTCTCCGGGGCCGCGCATTCACCCGTCAGGACACGGCTCCGAAGAGTCCTCCCGTGGTGATCCTCACTGCTTCGCTCGCCCGGCAGATCGCCCCGCGCGGCGATATTTTGGGACGCGAGCTGATCATCGGTGGCGTCCAAAATGGCACGAAGGCAACGGTAGTGGGGATGGTGCCCGACACTCACGAAACGGGCTTGGACGAGTCGCCCCGGCCGGAGATGTTCCTGCCGGCGCATAACATTCAGGAGATGGCCCTGATGGTCCGGACCAAGGGCGACCCCATGGCGCTCGAGAGCGCCGTGCGCGCGGCCGTATCGGCCATCGACAAGGACCAGGCGGTGGTGGACGTGAAGCCGCTGGCCGAACACCTGCACGGCACCACGCAGCAGCGGCGGTTCGACAGCCTGCTCTTTGCCGGCTTCGCGGGACTCGCGCTCCTGTTGGCCGCGGTGGGGCTGTACGGCGTGCTGTCCTATTCGGTGATGCTGCGCACCCGCGAGATCGGCGTGCGGATGGCGCTGGGAGCGCGCGGCGGCGACGTGGTGCGGCTGATTCTGCGGCATGGGCTGCTGATGGTTCTGGGCGGAATTCTGCTCGGCGCCCTCGGCGCGCTGTCACTTACGCAGTTGATGCAGAGCCTGGTCTTCGGCATAAGCGCGTCAGACCCGCTGACCTTCGCGGCCGTAGCCGCAGTCCTGCTGCTGGTAGCCGCGGTAGCCTGCTACGTTCCGGCCCGAAGAGCCAGCCGCATAGACCCCATGCGCGCAATACGCGTGGAGTAGCTGTGGGGCGCGGTCGAAACCTGTCGTGGCCGCTCCGTGGGGCATCCAATCCTGGCTGCAGGCCGGCTGGAAAGCCGTGGACGCCCTCTGGACACAGGCTCGATTGCCTGCCCCACGAGAGATTTCATCCTACGGCGGGTTGGTAACCCGCCCAAGGAGCCGGCCAGATTCTTACCAGGTTGAAGACTTCAGAGGAACTTGCAAAATTCGTGGGTGCGACCGCTCCTTCACGGGTGCCCTGGGCCCGGCTCGGTAACTGCTTTTCCTTCCGTGTACACCTTCCGAGCCGCGCGCGTCAGCAAGCGGTTTCCTGGAATTTTGCAATTGCAAGTTCCTTTTCAGACTTCTTCGGGCCCGCAGGGCCCGCTTCTGTCTTCCAAATCCTGAAAGGAATTCAAGGGCGGAGCCCTTGGTCACCTCTTGGGCATCAGCGCGCCCCATTCCTCCGGACTCACGTCGGCCACGGATTGCGAGAACGTCCAGCGATAGCCGGCCAGATCTTCCACGCTGTACTGCCTCTCGCCAAATTCGCACGTCCGGGGCGGACTGAGAATGCGCGCGCCGAACTGGCGAGCCCGTTCACAGTGCGCGTCGACGTCTTCCACCGGGACGAAGAACGACGGGGCCAACTCAAGCCGCAATTCCCGCCCAGGCCGGCTGGTGAGAACCACGGCGCCCTCGGCTACGGCCAACTGTGCATGATGAATGGAGCCGTCGGGCTCGGGCGGTGTGCGCAGCCGTTCGGTGAAACCAAAAGCTCCACAGAGCCAGGCGATGGCCCGGTCCACGTCGGGATAGGTCAGCCAGGGGACAATCGTCCCCGGAGGTGCGGAACGGTTCTTGATCATGGTGTACCCTCGCGCAATCCGCGGCCGCTCACCAGGTAAACCGCGAAGCTGCCCAGCCAATGGCCGCCCTCGTAGTGCTCGCTCTTAATGCTATCAAGTCCGGCCTGTTTCAAGCGGCCCGCCAGCGCCATAAGCGCGCCGCGCCGCACATCGGAGGCCCGCAGTCGGGACACGATTCCTTCGAGCATCCAGGCGCGGCTCAAATTCAGACCCGCCAGGTGATACAGTTTGCCGTCGGTCACGTCGGCCACGCGCGTCGGTTCCATATCCACCCGCGGCAGAAAGGCCGCGAACCAGGCGGCGAATTCGGCCGGCGAAAGCACCCGCCGCATGGCGTCGGCCTCGGCCAGACACGGCGACAGAAAGTCCTCGCCCGAGGGTTCGTAGGCGAGCGGGCAGGCCTTGTCGTTGAGGTAATAATCCCGCGCGCGCGATTCTACCAGCTTGCCGAATTCTGAATTCGCCGCCACGCGGGCGTAGTCGAGCATCAGGCCGATTCCGAACGCCGTGTTGTTGTGTTCGCCGGTGCGTATGGGGTGTTCGAGCTTGGGCAGCCAGCCTGAAATACGGGCAATGACGGCCTGCTCCAGCGGGCGGAGCGTGGCCGACCATTCGCGCGCTTGCGGATCGTCCCACTCCCGCAGCTCGGCGGCCAGTTGCAGCAGCCATGCGAGTCCGTAAGGGCGCTCGAAGGTACTGCGGCCGTCGGCCTCGAGGTACTTGACTTCCTGGACGATGTTGGCCGGCGTCAGGCTCTGGGATACCGCGCGGCGTGCTTCCGGTGCGAACGGCGCCTGCGGAAAAAGACGCGCCAGCCGCACCAGCAGCCAGTGCCCATGCACCGACGAGTGCCAATCGTAGCAGCCGTAAAAGGCCGGAGTGAGCAACCGCGGCGGCTGTACATCGGTGTCGGAGTTCAGCGAGTGCGCGATCTTGTTGGGGTACTCCTTATGGACGCAGTCGAGCGCCAGGCGGGCGAAACGGGCTGCCTGAACCTCGTCGAAATCGGAATCCGCCATGAGACCTCCCGCGAGAAGCATGCCGATGAGCAAGAGACGCATCATTTCACTCCCAACCAACTCGTGACCAGCTTATAAGTGAAGCCCCACAGCGGAACGCCGTTCAGGTCGATGCCGGGGAATTGCATGTCGGGAGGCATGCCGGGCACGGACTGCACCGCGTGGCGCGTGGGATCGCGCAGCACGCTCACCGGAAGCCAGAGGGTTTCCACGGCCTCTTCGGGATCGGCTACCGCTGGCAATTCGTGGTCCACGGAGAAGACGAAAGGCGCCACCAGCATGCGCGGTCCGAGCAGCCGGCCGACGCTGGTGGCAGGCAGCGCCGATTCCAGTTGCTCGGGGGTGAGCCGGATGGCGCACTCTTCGGCCAGTTCCCGGAGCGCGGTGTGGAGGAGGTCGGGGTCCTCGGGCTCGCGCCGGCCGCCGGGGAGCGACCAGTGTCCCGACCACGGGTCACCCACGCGCTCGGTGCGGCGGATCAGGAGGATGGATTCCTCCGGTCCGCGCGCCCGCACGATTGCCACTGCCGCTTCAGGATCGGCCATCCTTCTCATGATGCGATGAGGAGAGGGCCGAAGGCAAAGGGCGGGCGGCTCCGACGCAAATAGGCGTGACACGCACACGGAACCTCGAAGACCCGTGCGGAGACCTATGACGTTACCCGGAGGCGGCTGGACGCAGCCCTGGAGGTTAAGTTAAGTGGCACAGGTTAGATGGTGGCGAAAAAGTGATGACCGCGCCCTTCAGATCTGATTCGCGTTTCCCCGAAACGCCGATCGAATGGGAGCGTCAGGCTGGGGATGAGGGCGGCGCCTTCAGGTCCTTTTGCTGCAACCAACTGCTCTCTCAGGACGGCGTGGTCCTCTAGCAGGTTGCGGAAAAAGGGCATTCCGGGACCGCTCCCTCTCGGTCGCGGCTCTGTAAGTGCCTGCAAAAGAACGAGCGCGTTTCTGAGCCGTGCGCGTAAGCAAGCGGTTGACGGGCTTTTTCCGCAGCCTGCCAGGGCGATCTTGCTTAGTAATCTATCTGGGAATCGGCTTTGACAAGCAAAGTGAGTGCCGGGTTGGCAATACACACGAGACGGGCCGCTGCTGCCTCGCGCCGTTCCGAAGTAGCCATATAGCTCGTAAACGTCCTACAATATGGTTGGTGCCGACATTCATCGAAGCGCTCGAAGAAATCGCGGACGCGAAGCCCGAGCCGGTGATTTCCATCTCACCGTCAGAGCTAGACCGCCTCGTCCGGCGCTTTGGCGACCGAGCGCGGCAGATGGGCCGCTGGAACGTTGGTACCGATGGCTCGTTGGATATTCCCCTCGCTATGGTCCGTGAAGCCGCGTCGGATCTTGGTGGCCGAAAGCTGCATGAGGCACTAAGGGAAATTAAGGCCGAATCGTTCAATGAGTTCCTGCAGCCGTCTGCCGCGGTCCTGTTAATCGATCGGATTCGCGATGCGTACGACCGCCACGTTCGCGAGATCATGGACCGTTACCAAGGCACGACAACTCCAGCGGAGGCGGCACAGCTTCGCGACCAATTGGTCCGCGAGATCTTCGGTCAATAGTGCCGAAGATCAGTTGGAATTCCCTTCCGCTTCGTTTGAAGGAGCACCTTATCGAAAGGCTGCGTGAGCGGCAAATCACCCAGGATGACCTGCTGGCGCTCCGTATCTGGATTGGTACCGATCCCGAAGTGCCCGACGGCGCGTGGTGGAAGAACTTCGGCACTTTCAAACTGACGGACGAGGGTCGGTACCCCAAGACCTTTCTGACGCGGCATCAAGCCGCATTCGGTCAAAAACTATAGCCTGCCGCTTGCACGGTCAATGCTTAAGAGCCTGGGTTTCATGTGTGGACCGCCTTCACCGCATCGCCGTCTTCGCCGCGCCGCTCACAATTTCGAACGGTACCGCCGGCAGGGTGCCCAGCGGAACGCGCTGGCGCGCACCGGCCGGCCTGCCATTCGCGGCGGGCGGCGTTCTTTCGCCCGAAATGTCGACGATCAGGTTTCCCTGCAGACCCGGCTTAGCTTTCGCGGCGTCGCATCGCAGAAAGATCTCGGTGCCGCCGGCATTCTGCGAAACCCGCTGAATCGAGATCCCCACCGGCGGATCGTTCAACTCGTAGTGCACATTTTCGATTTGGCTCTTCGGCGGAAGCAGCGCCTCCACACGCAGGCCTATCGCGCTCCCGGCGGGTATTTCCAGCACCCGTGGGCCCGCTATACGCGCCGGCGCCCGAAGCTGCGCACCGCGCCGCACCACCAGCTTCAATTCGCTTTCGGGGACCAGGTGCCGGTAGAAAAACGCCTGCATCATGTCCTCCGCCGCGACGGCTTGCCGCGTGACCTCTTTGCGCTCCACGGTGGCGCGGCCTTCCAGTACGAGCTTGACCGGCTCCCGTTGGATCTGCGTGGGCGCGAGAGTGATGCGCACCTCGTCGCGGCCCGCCGGGATCGCCGCGCCTGCAAGCGTGAGCCCGCGCGGCGCATCCTTTAGCTCGAGCGCGATGGCGCCTGAGAATCCGTCCCTGCGCAGCGCGTGCACGGTGAGCGGAACGTTTGCATTCACACCGGCGTTGATGCCCGAAGGCGTCACGCGCAGTTCGAAATCGGGACGCGGCGCGCCAATGCGCAGGCGGTAGGCGTACTCCGGTCCGCCCTTTTGCTGGGCATCGCCGATATACACGGAATAGCTGCCATTCGCGGGCAGCGTCACCATGAAGCGTGAATCGGCGTGGTGCGTCTCCAGGCCAGCGCCTTCGTCGGGCGCATCGTCATTGAAGGCCAGTTGCTTGCCCGCGGCGTCGGTCAGGCGCAACACCGAATCCAGCGGCGAGTCGAGCCGGCGCGCGTAGACTTCGGCCACGATAGTCTGTCCGGCGCGGCCGTCGAAACGAAAGACGTCCCATTCGCCCGGCCGGTCGATGCGGCCGTTCACGATCACGGGGAGCTTCACCTTTTTCGCGCTCTTCGAAACTTCCGGCAACGATTCCACCTGGAATGGTTCGCCGGCCACCTGGTAAACCCCCGGAGCTTTGCCTTTGGCATCGAACGTCACGCGCTTCGCGGGCAGGTTCCAGCCGCTCAGTTCGACGCTGGTGCGCGCGCCGGCCTTGCCGCCCAACGGGAAAATGCCGGTGACGAAGGGCAGTTCGCCGATGGAGATGCGGTAGACGAAATCCTCACGGCCGCGATACAGTGCGTCCTTGATCTCCACTATGTACTCGCCATCTTTGGGCACCACGTAGTGCAGCACCGGGTCGGGATGGAAGCGGAAATCGTCGTCGTAAGCCACTTCCTTGCCGGCGGCGTCGTAGAGCGTGAGGACGGCTTGAAACCATCCGGGCACGGCGTCGGCAAGATAAGGCATCAGCTCGCGCGCGCTGGCGGCGATCACCAGGCTTTGCCCCTGGCGCGCCTGGAAGCGGTAGCGGTCGGCCTCGCCCGGGGTGAACGGATGCTCCGGCCTTCCGCCCTGCGGTTTCGCAAGCCGCGGCTTGATGCGGCCGTTGAGGATCGCGGGCAGCGTAATGGCCATGTCGGTGGGCGGCTGCGTGACCTGGAGCTGGTTGATATTCCTGGCGTTGCCGGGGGGTTGGATGACGGCGATGCTCTCCTTCTCGCGGACTTCCGGGAACTGCCCCACGCAGAAAATCAGCGGGTTCGACAGCCCCTGCGGCGATGCCACGCGCAGTTCGCGCTTGCCCGGCGCAGCGCCGGGAGAAATCGCGACGCGCAATGTGAGGGTCTCGGCCAGCACGGGGCTGATGAGGCGCTCGGAGTTGAAGGTGAGGAGCTTCACGCGGATTTGGGTCATTTCCTCCCACACCGCGTCACTCATGGGCTGCTTTTGCAGCTCCTGCATGCGGTCGCGCAGAGTGGTAGCCTCGTTGCCGTTCATCGGCCGGGCGTGGTCGATCACTGTGGCCTGCACTCCCGCGCCGGAGACGTAGACATCGGCTGCGTTTTGCAGAAATTGCCCGCCCAGGGTGACCTCGACGGTGGCGCCCTGTTGTCCGCCGGCGGGAAGCACGTAGGCAGCATGCGGAATGTTCTGCGCGTGCAGGGCGGATGGCAGGAGCGCGAGGCAGAACATGAGGCACGGCAAGCTGAAGCAGGAAATGAGACCGCTCCCTGACGGTCGCGGCTCAGTTGGCGCCTCGCCTTCAAGGTGCGTCTTCCGAGCCGCGTGCGTGAGCAAGCGGGCTTGCCAAAATTTGCGCCTCACAGAATCTCCGTCAGGCGGCCGGCGCCGGCGGGCATCACCGGCACGTTCAAACCCTCGGGATTGGGCAGCTTGCCATCCGGGTCGATGCCCAGGAGTTGATAAATACTGCCGATCAGGTCGGCCGGATAGACCGGGCGGTCGCGCACCTGCTCTCCGCGCGCATCGGTCGACCCCACCACGTGGCCGCCTTTGAATCCGCCGCCGGCCACCAGCGCGCAGAAGCAATCGCCCCAATGATTGCGGCCGCCATTCCACGGCGCTTCCCACTGCACCTTGGGCGTGCGGCCGAACTCGCCGCTCCACCACACGATGGTGCTCCCCAGCAGGCCGCGCTCGGCGAGATCCTGCAGCAGGGCTGCCAGTCCCTTATCCATTTGCGGCAGCTTCTGGCGCATGGTCTGAAAGTTCTGCCGATGCGTGTCCCATCCCTGATAGTTGATGGTGACGTAGGGAACGCCGTGCTCCACCAGCCGCCGCGCGGCCAGGCACGATTGCCCGAAGGTGTTGCGGCCGTAACGGTCGCGCATCTCGTCCTTTTCCTGCGTCAGGTCGAAGACTTTGCCGGCGTCTCCCAGAATCAGCTCGTAGGCCTGTCGCTCGGCTTGGTCGAGATCCTTCCAGGCGGCATCCTGCGCGGCCTTTTCGAGCGTGTTGAGCTGGTGCAGCAACTGGCGCCGGTCCTGCTGGCGCTTGTCGGTGACGCCTTGGGCGACCACGCCTTCCACCGCGAAGCGCGCCTGCGCCGGATCGCCGCCGGTGGCGAACGGCCGGTACCGCTCGGGCAAAAAACCGTTCTCGGCGAAGCGGCCCTGCGGCTGCGTCAGCACAATGTAGGGAGGGATCAACCCGCCCGACGCGGCATCCTTGCCTTTGAGAAGCGAGACCACCGCGCCGGCACACGGATACACCATGCGCTCGCCCGGCTTCCGGCCGGTCTGCACCGCGTAGGACGCGGTTTCGTGCGCGTAAATGCCGTGCGTCATGCTGCGAATGAGCGAATACTTGTCGGCCTGCTGCGCCAGTAGCGGGAGCAGTTCATTGATCTGGACGCCGGCTACCTTGGTCGCGATCGGTTTGTCGAACGGGCCGCAGTAATCGTAGCCCGCGGCCGGTTTGGGGTCGAACGTGTCGAGGTGCGCCGGTCCGCCCCACATCCAGATTTGGATGACCGCCTTGGCCTTGGCCGGCTGGACGCTGGCGCGCAGCGGGAGCGCCAGCCCGGCCGCGCCCATCAGCCGCAACAGATCGCGCCGCGAGAACTCCAAGGGGTAGGTGTGTCTCATGTTCTGCCTCAATGGCGGTAGAGAAACTCCGCGCTGTTGATTAAAGCCCAGGTGAGGTCCACCGCCGCGGGCCACTTATTGCCCCCGGCGGACTGAAAATACGCCGCGACGGTTTTCAACTCGTCGTCGGTGGGGTGACGCGAAAGCGCCGTAAGGTAGAGGCGGTCGATGGGGTCGCGCGGCTTCTCGGCGCCTTGCATCAGGGCCCTCAGCTTAGTGCTTTGCTGGATCTTGAGCTGAATATGGCTGGAATTGAGCAGGTGCAGGCGCTGTTCGGCGGTCGGCAAATTGTTGCGCTCCGAGGCCAGCCCGGTATCGCGCGGCGGCCGGCCGAAAAGGTCGAGAAACGCGCTCGAAATGCTGCCGTCGGGCAGCCCAACGGCGCGTTGATCTTCGGGCAGGAAGGTGAACGGCTCGGGGATGAGGCTCTCGTACTCCTCGGTAGTGCCGGTGACCTGGCAGATGGCGTCGATGAGCACTTCCGCGTCGAGCCTCCGCTTGGGATACCAGGCGAACTGCGCCGCGACGGTCTCCGACTGGGCCTCGGGGGCGCCGTCGGGCGCCAGCGAGGACATTTGGTACACCTGCGAATTCAGGATCAGGTGGTAGATGTGCTTCAGATCGTAGTGCGCGGCCACCAGTTCCTGCTCCAGATAAGTCAGCAATTCGGGGTTGACAGGCGGATTATCGGGCCGGATATCGTCGGGTTCCTGGATAATGCCGCGGCCCAGCAGCCAATACCAGATGCGATTGACGATATTGCGGGCGAACCACGGGTTTTGCGGCTGGAGCAGCCAGTCGGCGAAGACGGCGCGCGGGTCCTCGCCCGGCTTCAAACGCGCCGGTTTGCCGTCGGGAAAAACAGCGGCAATGGGTGCCTTCCTGGTGAAATCGAAATAGACGATTTCCTCTTTCCACTCGTCGGTGGACTTGTACCCGACCTGCGAGAAGAAGGCCGCCATCCCGCCGATCCACTCGCCCGTGCGCGCTCCCATGAACGTGAGGGCGACGGTCTGCGCCAACGCCGCCGGCTCTTTGCTTTGGACAGCGCGATAGAAATTGACCTCGGGCACGCGGAAATTGCTGCCGTTGGACACCAGCAGTTGGCGCGCGAACTGGTCGTACGGCAAGTTGTGAGCGATGGCCGTGTGGATCCACTTGTAGTAAGCCTGCACGGCGTTGGGCCAGAGGTTGATGGGGAACTCCGACTTGATGCGCAGCAGGTCGCTCCACCGCATGGCCCAGTAATCGGCGAACTCATCGCGCTCGAGCAGGCGGTCGATCAGAGTGCTGCGTTTGGCGGGGTCCTGATCGGCCAGGAATTGCGATGCCTCCTCCGCGGTGGGGAGGGTGCCGATGACGTCGAGGTAGGCGCGTCGCAGGAAGACTTCGTCGGAGCAGGGCCGGGCGGGCTCGATGGCCATTTTTTTCCAGCGGTCGAAAACGATTTCATCGATTTTGCCGTGTGCCGCGAGCGGCTCGGCGGTCTCGAAAGGCGGAACGGGAGGGCGGTCCGATGCCGCGGCGGCGAGGCTTGAAGCTATCCAAAGACAGCAGTATTTGAGAGCCTTAATATCCATTTCAGGCTTACGAGAATGGTAACCCGGAATTTGGGGGAAAGACTCGGTACGGTGACAAGGACTTGATTCAGTCCGCTGGAGATTGGCCCTTTTGTGGCATAACGGCGGGCTGAAGCCCAATGCCCCAAGTTTTTTGAATTGAGGTGCTGGCGGTAGGCACAAATGGTGACTCATGACAGTTTAAGCCTTTCGGGAAGGGAAGGTTCGCGGTCTGCCCCAAACCGCGCGTGGGTA
>Ga0326727_10001354_pt1 | contig 91321 bp, 82 predicted proteins | sample MB2enrmetagenome_FD_207643 | JGI IMG/M metagenome (GOLD analysis project Ga0326727, IMG submission 207643) | Lab enriched peat soil microbial communities from McLean, Ithaca, NY, United States - MB29MY | ecosystem: Environmental > Terrestrial > Soil > Wetlands > Peat | place: USA: New York...
CTATCCTCTGGTCAGTGTGTGCCTCACCACATATAACCGCCCCCCACTTCTGGCCCATGCATTAGAGTCTTTACGCAGCCAGGACTATCCTAACTTTGAAGTGCTGCTTGTGGATGACGGAAGCGATCAACCTGAGGCTTTGGCTTTTCTGGACCAGCTTGAACCGGAATTTAAGACTAGAGGGTGGCGTATAATTCGGCAGGAAAACAGATACCTTGGGGCAGCCCGGAATACCGGGGCAAGGCATGCGCATGGCGAGTACCTGCTGTTCATGGATGATGATAACTATGCCGAACCACATGAGATTTCCACGTTCGTGAAAGTTGCCGGGTATTGCGGGGCCGACATCCTGACCTGCGTTTCTAGGTTTTTCAGCGGCAATGCTGCGCCGTCGTCTTATCTTCAGGTTCCGGATCAAGTTTTCTTGCCGTTGGGCGGAGCCGCAGACGTTGGAGCGCTAAGAAACTGTTTCGGTGATGCTAATGCACTGGTGCGGCGATCAACTTTCGAAGGATTGGGCGGATTCACCGAAGATTACGGTGTCGCGCACGAGGACTACGAGTTCTTTGCTCGCGCTGTTCTAAGAGGCGCTTGTCTTGAGGTGGTGCCCGAGGAACTCTTCTGGTACAGGCGCCAACCAGGGAGTGTGGGTCAAACAACTTCCCGGGCCGCCAATTTATTACGCAGCTCTCGCCCGTATCTGGAAGTTCTGCCACCTGATTTGCGCGGCATTGTCCGCCTCCTGCAAGGGTATCATAGCGACATAAATCAGTGCATCCGCGAGTTTAATAGATTGTGGGACTCGTGGTCCTGGCGCCGGCTCAGGCCAGTTCGTAATTTTATCCGGCGTTGCCGGCGACTTCCGCCCGAGAGTAAACCCCGAATCAATTCCATGTCTGATGCCCAGAAGGCAATCAGATCTATCAAGCATTCGGCAACATGGCACGTAACGAGACCTTTGCGTTTGCTAAGTAAATTGGTGAAGGGTCGTTTTCCATCGTGAAAATGTGTTCGCCGGAACATGGAAAAATGCGAGCTGTTTCGGGATTAATACAAAGTTGCATTCGGCAGGGCGATGCCCGTGACCAGCATGTTGTCCATCAGCCGTAAAGACCTCGGCCAAAAGAGAACGGCCTGGCTGAGGAACGCTTTATTGACATGAATCGAATGAATGATGAGAATGTGATGGGCCCAAAAATCAGCGTTTGCATGCCTACCTATAATTATGCGCACTATATTGCCTTTGCAATTGAATCTGTTTTGAGTCAAGAGTTTACGGATTTTGAGCTGATCATTGTGGACGACTGCTCCAAAGACAACACAGAGGAAGTAGTCAGCCGCTTCCTGTACGACAAAAGAGTTTCGTTTGAAAAAAATGAACGTAACCTGGGTCTGGTCGCCAATTGGAACAAGTGTCTTTCCAAGGCGAGAGGAGAATACATAAAGTTTGTTTTTGCCGACGATATGCTGGTCTCCGACAAAGCTTTGGGCCGGATGGCCGGTATTTTGGACTCGGTCCCGTCGGTTTCGCTGGTGGCGTCGGCAAGACATCTTATAGATTCACAATCCAGAATTATAGGCCTTGCATCACGTTTCCCTCAGGATTTCATCGCCGATGGGACGGAGATCATAGGCCGCTGCATGAAAGCACTTTGGAATCCCATAGGCGAACCCACCGCAGTGATGTTCAAAAGGGCGGATTGCACGAGAGGTTTTGATAAAAGATACCAACACCTTGTCGATATCGAGATGTGGCTTCACCTTCTCGAAAAGGGCCGGTTTGCATTTATAGCCGAGCCTCTTGCGTCCTTTCGGATTCATCAGGAGCAAAAAACAACAGAAAACCTCGCCCAGTTGTTTTACCTTGAGGACCAATATCTCATGCTCAAGGAATACTTGGGAAAATCGTACTTACCTGTCAGCCCTATTATGAAATTCTACCGGGTATTCGATTTACTCTACTCTCTTCGGAAATTCGGGAAGAAAGGAGTAATTACCAGAGAAGAAGCAACAAGAAGAATCCTGAAGCATTGTTCATATTTGCAGTTTTGTTGTTATTGTTCCATGTACAAACTTATGAGGCTGTTTTTCAGGATACGCACAATAATAAATCGGCGGACAGATGGAGAGTCAGATCAAAATCATCGCTGAGATTGGATCAAACACTGAAAAGTACGACATGGTATCTAAACCCGAAGACAGCCTCGGCTAAGGATATATTTTTTGTGATCCCGGCGACGGAGCGGGAGTTGCTCGCGGCCTCATCGCGTGCAACCTATCAATGCCACTGAGGCACATATATAAGGGGAGCGCATTTGCGTCGGCGCCTTAAAGGCAGAGATGGAGTAGCATAGAGCGGAGATTTCCATCCGCGCAACTGCGTCTAACTTTGGACTGGGAGAAATTATGGCGCTAAGTATTAGCTGGAAGAGGTACGACCAAGCCTATTATATTTGGAAGAAATATAAGTGGGGACATATTGAAAGACCTCAGGCGCTACAAATAATTGACTCAATATATGGTATCTACCTATTCTTTCTACTATATCCTCTCTATAAAACTGTAAAACCTTTTAGACAGTTCTTCAAGAGCTTAAACCGAATACTATTCGGCCGCTCTTCGATTCCCACCCTGAACCAGTCGAGTCCGGCCTTTGACCCGTCAAGAAGGACGGTGTTGCTCGTATCCCATGAGGCATCCCAGAATGGGGCGCCCGTTCTTGCCTTCAATCTGGTTGAAAAATTCGCAGTTCGGTACAACGTTATCTCCGTTCTTTTAGGACCGGGCGGCTTGGAGAACGCGTTCAGAAACGTCTCAACAGTAACGATCGGACCTTTTCCAATTGATATCCGGCATACGGATCGGGTACACAAACCCATCCTCGATGTCTGCCGCAAGTTCGCGCCGGCCTTTGCCATCGTCAACAGTATCGAGTCGCGAGAGGCGCTTATCCCGCTCTCTAAAGCCGGAGTTCCTTCTGTCCTGCTTGTGCACGAGTTTGTCTCCTTGTGCATGAAACTTGACATGCCGACAGTGGTCAGATCTGCCGGTCAGATGGTCTTCTCGGCCCAGCGGGTTTGGGAAGCCGCAGTCGAGGCTTTTCCGCCGCTGGCCGGGCGTCGGGCTAACATTATTACTCAGGGCCCCTCGAGAATTCCCCGTGAGTGGATGGACGGCGAAACTGCCGATAATGAAGGAAAACGTATAGCCGAACTGATGAGACCACTCGGGGCCGACGACAACCGGGTCGTCGTAATCGGTTGCGGTACCGTTGATGTTCGTAAGGGCGTCGATCTGTTCATCTCGGTCGCGGCCGCTTTGCGGAGACGTTTGCCTTCACGCCGTTTCCGCTTTGTGTGGGTCGGTAAAGAATTAAATGATATCTTCTCCCGCCTCGTCGCCGCCCAGGTCGATTGCAGCGGCCTACAGGAGGTCGTGACATTTCTTGGAGAGGTGAACTCCCTTGAGTCTGTTTATGCCATGGCGGACATTTTCCTGCTCAGCTCCCGGCTCGATCCGTTTCCCAACGCAGCCATCGATGCCATGACGGCCGGCCTGCCTGTTGTCTGTTTTGAGAACGGCTCGGGAGTGGCCGAGATGCTGTCAAATCATGACGGCCTCAAGCGTCTGGTTGTGCCTTACGCTGATGCAGCATCGGCAGCCGAGGTTATTGAGCAATTGGGCACTGACGATTGCAATTACCAGGCGGCAAAGGCCGCAATCCGCGAACTGGCGCTCTCTAGCTTCGATATGGACCGCTACGCAGCGCGTCTCGAGCAAATGGCTGAGAGGGCCGCCCTCATCAGGATACAGGAGGAAGATGATTTTGCGACCATCCGCCGGAGCGATGCGTTCATAGTGGAGTACGTTGCCCCACGAGGCTTCTCCGGGCCAAGAGACGAATGTGTTAAGAACTTCGTCCGCGAGACTGCCGGCTGTGGTGGTCTCCGCTGTCCCTTTCCCGGTTTTCACCCTGGTATATACCGCAACGCAAATCCCGAGCTGAATAATCCGCCCTTCGTCAATCCATTTGCGCATTATCTTCGCAATGGACAACCCCAAGGGCCCTGGCTCCTCGACATTATAAGGCCCGAGCATCCTATGCCGGTTCAAAGTCCGTTGGGTCCGCCCACAGCCCTCCACCTGCATATCTACTACCCGGATCTGACGGTGGAAATGCTCCAATCACTCACGGCCAACCACGGGAGCCGCCCCGACCTCTTTGTCACCGTGTCGAGCGAGGAGGGGCTGCGAGAGGTCACTGAGAAGGCTGCCGGGCTTTGCGTATCCATCAAAGAGATCGTAGTCGTGCCCAACAGGGGCAGGGATGTCGGTCCACTTCTGACCCTGCTCGGCCGCAGGTTGATCGAGGACTATGAAATCGTAGGTCACCTGCATGCCAAACGAACCGCATTTCGCCCTAAGCCCCTTGGCGAGGCCTGGCGCACTTTCTGTTTTGAGAACCTCCTGGGAGGCAAACATGCTATGATGGACCTGATTCTCGACCGCTTTGCCCGCAATCCGAAACTGGGGCTCGTTTTTCCCTGTGATCCCCATATTTGGGGATGGACCCGCAATCGTTCTGCCGCTGAAGCCCTTCTTGTGCGTATGGGTATCGCAGCCAATCTGCCCGAACATTTCTTCTTCCCCGTGGGAACAATGTTCTGGGCGCGGACGGATGCCATAGCGCCCCTGCTTGAACTAGATCTTGGCTGGAATGATTATCCCCCGGAGCCTCTTCCTATCGACGGTACGATTCTGCATGCGATTGAGCGGCTGTTTCCGGTTGTGTCCCAACACCGCGGGTTTGAAATAGCGGGAACTTACGTGCAGGGGGTTACACGATGAAGGGCGTCTGTGGTGATGGGAGGCATTTTCTCCTTCCACAACAGGATGGTACAAACTCAACAGTTGAATTCACAGCTTACGCATGCGCAAACCGAACAATATTTGTAAATTAACGGATTCAGGTTCTCTTTTGATCATGTTGGGAACGCACGCGCCTTTAGTGATCCAATGCGGCGTTTTCAGAAGGGAAATATTAAGACTGAATGGGTGTCTTCCTGGTGGTCTAGGAAGTTTTTCGGGTGAAATCATGGTGTAAAATGTGCTTAAGCATTTATTGATGCTGGAGCTAACTATTTCCGGGATAGCGAGGTAATTATGGCTGTCGTTATCGGCAGTACTTTAAGAAACATAGCTAAAGGTATATCAGCAGTTTTTAACGGCAGCCTTGATCAACACGAATACGAGAGCTTCCGCAAATCACTGCCAAGGGGATGTTTGTATCTTTTTATATTTATCTATGCTCTGATGACGATAGTAAGGATTGTTTATCCAATACATAAGGTCTCTATGAAATACACCTGGGCCGAACTGCTCATCAATTATCAGGGCGGGTTTGTCAGGCGAGGCCTTTTGGGTGAAATCCTGTTTCCGGTATATGAGCCTACCGTATTTGGACGAAAGGAAGTTTTTTTCTTTCTCGCATTTATCCTTGCAATTTTTATTTACAAAAACTTTTCAGACATCAGGGTGAAGGTTTGTTCATTCCTGGCGCTATACACGATCTCAACGCTTATTCACGAAGGAGCCATATTCTTTGCACCACTTTCGGGATGTCTTCTAGTGTTTTCCATAAGTGAGGACAAGAAGGACTTGCGCTTGAAGGTGCTTTGCCCTCTTTTATTCTATGTTTTCGCCCTCGGGATCTTCCTGGTGTTCAGTGTTGACCGTAACTATGATCCGTCGGCCATAGTCAAATCATGGAGTCCCTATTTCCCGAACATCGATGCTAGTATAGCTTTGAATTACCTTAACAGAGGTTTCGAAATATTGCGTATCGTTCCGCGTAGGGCAGCCAACTTTCATCAATTCACCGGTCCTTTCTTAATAGATTTTTGCCTGGCATTCTTGCCTATAATCCTTTTGTTGATGCATACGAATCATTTGGAGTTTTTCAGAACCCTAAGGACAAATGAACCTATCTTCTTTTTGTTCACGATCTCCTCGCTGCTCGCGCCATTCGTACTTTTCTTTATTGCGGACAGGGTCCGGGTGATTTATTTTATCTCGATGCACACCTTTATTTTTCTGATTACACTGAACAGCTTTGGTCTCGTGAAATACAAGACAATTCCTCCAATAACCAGCTATCAGTGGAAAATTCAAAACTTATTTTTTATGTACTATATTTCGTTGTGGAGAATGCCACACCTTCGGCAGGGCGATGCCCGTGACCAGCATGTTGTCCATCAGCCGTAAAGACCTCGGCCAAAATAGAACGGCCTGGCTGAGGAACGCTTTATTGACATGAATCGAATGAATGATGAGAATGTGATGGGCCTTAAAATCAGCGTTTGCATGCCTACCTATAATTATGCACACTATATTGCATTTGCAATTGAATCTGTTTTGAGTCAAGAGTTTACGGATTTTGAACTGATCATTGTGGACGACTGTTCCAAAGACAACACAGAGGAAGTAGTCAGCCGGTTTCTATACGACAAAAGAGTATTATTTAAAAAAAATGAACGCAACCTTGGCTTGGTCTGCAATTGGAATAAGTGTCTTTCAAAGTCGAGAGGAGAATACATAAAGTTTGTTCTTGCGGACGATATGCTGGCTTCCGACGAAGCTTTAAGCCGGATGGCCGGTATTTTGGACTCGGATCAGTCGATTTCGCTGGTGGCCTCGGCAAGATATTTTATAGATTCTGAATCCACAATCATGGAAATTAAATCACGTTTCCCTGCGGATTTCATCGCCGATGGGCCGGAGGTTATTAAGGGCTGCTTGAATCTGCTTGCCAATCCGATAGGCGAACCGACGGCCGTGATGTTCAGGAGGGTGGATTGCGCAAGAGGCTTTGATGAAAGGTACCAACATCTTGTCGATATGGAGATGTGGTTTCACCTTCTCGAAAAGGGCCGGTTTGCATTCATAGCCGAGCCTCTTGCGTCCTTTCGGATTCATCCGGGGCAGAAAACAAAGGAAAACGTCGCACAGTTGGTTCACTTCGGCGATCAATATCTCCTGTTAAAGGGGTACTTGGGGAAATCGTACTTACCTGTCAGTTCTATTATGAAATTCTACCACGCATTCGATAAGCTCTATTGGCTGCGGAAATCCGGGAAGAAAGGAGTAATCACCAGAGAAGAAGCAACGAGAAGAATACTGAAGCATTGTTCATATCTGCAGTTTTATTGTTATTATTCCATGTACAAACTTATGAGGCTGCTTTTCAGGATACGCAAAAAAATAAATCGGCGATCAGATGGAGAGTCGGATCAAAATCATGGCTTAGATTGGATCAAGCACTGAAAAGTACGACATGGTATCTAAAGATAATGAGAATAAATCAGGACGAAACGGGGGGGGGGCCTGGTCGTAAACCTCCCGGTTCCTTGCATGGGTTATCCGAATCCTTGTCAAATCATACCGGACAGAATGTGCTCGTGCTTCTCCCGCTTTCCAGGAAAAAGGCCGGAATATTTACCTGGAAGACAGCCTCGGCTCAGGATATATTTTTTGTGACCCCGGCGACGGAGCAGGAGTTGCTCGCGGCCTCAATGGGGAGGAGTCCTGCCGGCTTAAGCACTAACCTTTATCAAATATCCAGCGGTGTCATGGTGATCGATTCCTGGACGCCGCAGGGAGTATTCAAGAGGTGGGCCTTTAATGGGAGCTTTGGAAGACTGAAGGAGCTTCTCAGCCGATATGGCTATAAGGTGAAATACCCTGAATCGATCGTATTGAAAAACTTCATGGGTTTTGCCGGCAACGGGTTAGTAAGCCTGACTACCTTTGCCGCTGCTTCAAATTGAACTTCATGGAAGCACTCTACTGCGGCGGTCCATTATTTCTTGGAGATTAAGGCGATTATGAAGAATCTTGACAAGGCGGAATTCAAGTCGCGCAGGCCGGAGCTTTTCGGCCGCACGACTGCCTTTGGCTCCAGAATAGGAAGATTCCTGGCACTAAGCTGGAAGAATTATGACGATGCCTATAAATTATGGAAAAGACATAAAATAATTGATGATCAGTATGGTGTTCGTCTATTCTCTCTACTATATCCGCTCTACAAAATTTTAAAACCTTTCATAAAGCTCTTTGGGCGAAAACCAATCGGCCGCCCCTTCATACGAACCCTTGATCCGTCAAAAAAGACGATGTTGCTCGTTTCCCATGAGGCGTCTCAAACTGGAGCGCCCATACTTGCCTTCAATCTGCTGGAAAAGCTCGCTCCGCGCTACAACGTCATCTCCGTTCTTTTAGGGCCCGGCGGCATGGCGAACGCGTTCAGGAACGTTTCATCGGTTACGATCGGACCCTTTCCAACGGTGTTGAGACAAACGCCTCACATCCATAAACCTATCCTCGATGTCTGCCGCAAGTTCGCGCCGGCCTTTGCCATCGTCAACAGTATCGAGTCGCGCCAGGCGCTTATCCCAATCTCTGAAGCAGGAGTTCCTTCCATCCTGCTTGTGCACGAGTTTGTCTCCTTGATGCAACTGAACATGCAGACAGTCGCCAAATCTTCCGGTCAGATGATTTTTTCAGCCCGGCGGGTTTGGGAAGACGCAGTCGCGGTTTTTCCGCCGCTGGCCGGGCGTCCGGCTAACATTATTACTCAGGGCCCCTCGCGCATTCCCCGTGAGTGGCTGGACGGCGAAACTGCCGATAATGAAGGAAAACGAATAGCCGAAGTGATGAGGCCACTCGGGGCGGACGACAACAGTGTTGTCGTAATCGGTTGCGGTATTGTTGAGTTACGCAAGGGAGTCGATCTGTTCATCTCGGTCGCGGCCGCTTTGCGGAGACGCTTGCCTTCACGCCGTTTCCGTTTTGTGTGGGTCGGTAAGGATATTGGTGATGTCCCTTCCATCTACTCCCGCCTCGTCGCCACCCAGGTCGATTGCAGCGGCCTACAGGAAACAGTGACATTCCTCGGGGAGGTGAACTCCCTTGAGCCTGTTTATGCCATGGCGGACATTTTTCTGCTCAGCTCCCGGCTCGATCCGTTTCCAAACGTAGCCATCGATGCCATGTTTGCCGGCCTGCCCGTTGTCTGTTTTGAGAACGGCTCGGGAGTGGCCGAGATGCTGGCAAATCATGCCGGCCTCAAGCGTTTGGTCGTGCCTTATGCTGACGCATCTTCGGCAGCCGAAGTTATCGAACAATTGAGCCTTGACGATTTTTTTCGTCAGACAACTAAGACCGCAATCCGCGATCTGGCGCTCTCTACCTTCGATATGGACCGCTACGTCGCGCGTCTCGAGCAAGTGGCTGAAAGGGCCGCCCTCATCAAGATGCAGGAGGAAGTTGATTTCGCGACTATCAGCCGGAGCGACGCTCTCATAGTGGAGTACGCTGCTCCCCCCGGTTTCTCCGGGCCAAGAGACGAATGTGTTAAAAACTTCGTCCGCGAGAGTGCCGGCGGTGAGAATCTCCGCTGCCCCTTTCCCGGCTTTCACCCAGGGATATACCGCAATGCGAATCCCGAGCTGAATGATCCGCCCTTCGTCAATCCATTTGCGCATTATCTTCGCAATGGACAACCGCCAGGGCCCTGGCTCCTCGACATTATAAGGCCCGAGCATCCTACGCCGGTTCAAAGTCCGTTGGGTCCGCGCACAGCCCTCCATCTGCATATCTACTACCCGGATCTGACAGAGGAAATGTTCCGGCCGCTCATTGCCAACCACGGGACCCGCCCCGACCTCTTTGTCACCGTGTCGAGTGACGAGGGGCTGCGAGAGGTCACTGAGAGGGCTGCCGGGCTTTGCGTATCCATCAAAGAGATCGTAGTCGTGCCCAACAGGGGCAGGGATGTCGGTCCACTTCTGACCCTGTTCGGCCGCAGCTTGATTCAGCACTATGACATCGTAGGCCACCTGCATGCCAAACGAACCACCTTTCTTCCCGAGCCCTTTGGCGCGGTTTGGCGCGCTTTCTGCGTAGAGAACCTGCTGGGAGGCAAACATGCGATGATGGACTCGATTATCGACCGCTTTGTCAGCAATCCGAAATTGGGGCTTGTCTTCCCCTGCGATCCCTACATTTGGGGATGGACCCGCAATCGTTCTGTCGCCGAAGTCCTTCTTGAGCGCATGGGCATCGCCGCCAATCTGCCCGAATATTTCTTCTTCCCCATAGGAACAATGTTCTGGGCGCGGACGGGTGCCATAGCGCCCCTTCTTGAGCTGGATCTTGGATGGAATGATTATCCCCCCGAGCCTCTTCCTATCGACGGTACGATTCTGCACGCGATAGAGCGGCTGTTTCCGGTTGTGGCGCAACACCGAGGTTTTGAAATAGCGGGAACTTACGTGCCGGGAGTCACCCGATGACCGGTTGCGCCGATGATATCGAGGGTCTCCGCTGCGTTGTACTGGGTGGTGGGGGCTTTATGGGCACCAATCTCTGCCTCGCGCTCGCCGGGCGCGGCGCCAGGGTGCAGGCTTTCGGCCGCTCACGGATAATGAACGCACACTGCGATCGCGTGACCTGGATGAGTGGTTTGTTCGAGGACCCGTCGGCAGTCGCTCGGGCCATAGAGGGCAACAGTATCGTTTTCCATTTGATCGGCGCCAGCACACCGGCGAGTTCGAACAAGGACCCGATCGCCGACCTGAACGCCGGTGCCGTTAATACGCTCAAAATGCTGGACATCTGCCGGGAGTCGGGCGTCAGGCGCGTGATCTTCGCCTCTTCAGGCGGCACCGTCTACGGTGTACCGCGATCGGCGCCGATCGGCGAAGACCATCCCACTCAGCCGATCAGCGCGTATGGCATCAGCAGGCTCGCGATCGAGAAGTATCTCTCACTGTACAAGCATCTCCACAACCTGGACTACATGGTCCTTCGCGTCGCGAATCCTTATGGCCGCTACCAGGTGCCGACCAAGAAACAGGGCGTCATCGCGGCAATGCTGATTAATGCGCTGAACGGCGCGCCTCTTGAGGTATGGGGAACCGGCGCTGCCGTACGCGATTTCATCCATATAGAGGACGTGGTAGAGGCGATGATTGCCTCGATTGTCTATGAGGGCCCTGTCAGAGTGTTCAATGTTGGCTCCGGAACGGGCAGGAGCATCAACCAGGTTGCAACCGACATTGAAGGAATGTTCCCGAACACTATAGCCCGTCGGGTCTATCGGGAAGCGAGATCCGCCGACGTGCCTAAGAACGTTCTGGACATAAGCTTGATCAAGCAGGAAATGAATTGGCTTCCCAAGGTCGCATGGCATGCGGGCCTGAAGGATACCGCCGACTGGCTTAGGGATTTCCTGGCAGCCGGCTGCGCTGCGCCTTGATCGAAGAAAAACTTAAGGATTTTATTTATAATAGAAGCTGGGGCTAATGATTCGGCCTTCGGAGGGGTACAATGCTATTTAAAATAAAACAAGCAGTCCTATGTAATCCTTCCGTGGATGGATTCGTGACCTATTGCAATTTGAGCCGCAAAATACCAAAAAAGAAACTGGAGAATATTGTTTGAATACCGAGCATTACGAATGTAACGCTTGGAATGACCAATCTCTGGCTTTCAGCATAATTCAAGGGTCCGAAACCGTGCTGCCCCCAATAAAACACGGAGTAAAGGAGTAGCCCTAGTCCAGTCAAAAAGAAGAATATTCCAATTCCGATTCCGATTTCCAGGTTTACGATTCTCAAGAATTTGTCGATACGTTCATTCTCTGGCAGCAACTGTACATGAGCGGCGAATGCTCTGGCCCACATGCCAAAGATCATTAGCTGGGATCCTATCAATACAGACATGGAAGATACGAGCAAAGTACTGGTGTCAAAAACTACCGAGCCAATCTTCAGTGGCGTCCAAGTTAAAAGCGCTCCAAAGAATCCCCCGAACAAGAAGAGAACCAAACCAGGCATGAAAAACAACCATCTCGGACTAAAAAGCAGCAAAAAGCGAAGATGACGCCAGCCATCACGCCAGGACCGAAGATGTGGAAGCCGTGTCCTTCCGTCCGGCGATAGGTTGGTGGGCACCTCGGTTATCCGCATCTTTAAAAGCGACGCCTTGACTACAATTTCGCTGGCGAACTCCATGCCCGTGGTCTGCAGACCCATCTTTAGAAAAGCGTCTTTGGTGAAGCCCCGCAGACCGCAGTGGAAATCACCGCAAGGGCTCTGGAATAAGAGTTGGCCGATTTTGGTCAGCACCGGATTACCTAGGTATCTGTGCAGAGGAGGCATGGCGTTGGTTGCAATGCAGCCTTTGAAGCGATTGCCCATCACCAGATCGTACCCTTCGCGAAGCTTTTCGACGAAAGGCATAAGATCGGAGAAGTCGTAGCTATCGTCCGAGTCGCCTATTATTATGAATTTGCCTTGAGCGGCTTCGATGCCGCCCCTTAGTGCAGAACCGTATCCTCTATCGGGAATAGACACAACCCGAGCGCCGGCGTTGGCTGCAAGCTCCTGTGAACCATCCGTGCTGCCGTTATCAGCAACAACAACTTCTGCTGAGATCCCTTCCAGTTCAAAGAAACGGAAAGATTTCTCGACGCATATCCCAACCGTCTCGACCTCATTCAAGCATGGCATCACAACACTAAATTCATATTTATATGACTTGTTTTCCATAGGAATGCCTCGAATGCTGAAAATCTTGGAGCCACTGACTGAACTTTAGCAAAAATCAGCGCGATCTCTTCGTTTTGGGAACACCTCCACCGCCATAAGACCGCCAAATTCCTGGGAATCTCATTTAGCCATCGGGTATCGGATCCCCAACCCTGTGGCGCTTTGATCTCTCCAATTGATCGATTGGTGCAAGCAGAGTGAAGATCGAAATCAGCGGATATGCGGATGAGAGATATAGCATGTCTATAACTGGAAAGGAAGTCACTTCTATGAGGGCAAGAATGAACACCCTTCCTAGAATTGCCATCAAAAGCGCGGTATTTACAAAAAAAATGTCGGAATTCTTTCTTTTCCGAAAAACTTGAATGGCTGTTAAGACGTAAACGGCTAACGCCAGAAGAAACAGCACGGGGGTCAGAGTCTGATAGATTTTGCCAATATAGCTTAGCACACGAATCTTCTTACTATCCCACCGCGCCTGGTTGGGAAAAACGTAGGCCTCAGTGCGAGAGTCAAGGTGGAAGAAAACTTCAGGTCCATCTAAATGTAACGCGGGGCCCTGGCCATCAAGGTATATACGTTTAATCAGGCGGCCATCCAGTGATTCTACTTGAAGATAGCAGTCTGTGCCGCAGTCAAGAGCGGTTATTTTAAACCTGGCTTCACGTGCGTTAGTAGTATCTATCCCACGCGATTCGAATACCTTGCAGAGGTCCGGGCAAGGCATATTTTTGATGAAAGCATTGGCTGAGACTCCATTGCCGGTGTAGACCGACAGGCGGAGAGGGGAATATGGGCTGAATACCCATCCGGCATAGCGCGTTATTCCACTGACGGAACTAGATAACCTCTCGTTTGTCAGGTCGCGGAACAATACCAATTGGTCATCGCTGCCAAGACTTCTGGGGGGATTCGGATCGAACCCCTGAAATTTAACCAGAAATGCCATTCCACGCAGAAAGGCCTTTATCACGGGGCGGACATATGCGGTATGAAAGGGAGGCATCAAAGAGGCCATCTCAGGACCGCATTCAAGTCGTCCTTCGTCGCATGCTGAATTCACCTCCATGGCTAATCGGCGATAATAGTTCAGTGCAGCGCCGGCTGATGAGCAAAATCCAGCCTCATTAACCGCGTCTCTTAGCGCCCACACGAACCATCCTCCTCTCACTTCTTCACTACCACCCGCTTTCACCCAACGCTCGCCTGACGCTCCCTCCAGGGATTTTTCCAATTGGGCGAATGCAGGGCTTACAGAGTAGATACGAAGGCGAGTCTCCTTGGGGACTGGTACGTCCAAGGTCCAATTCGTATGCTTCACGCGCGTGAGCGCACCATACGCAGCGAGGAAATCCCTTGATTTGAATTCTACTGTGCCCCAAATGCCGTAATGAAACCAGTTCGTTGCCGAAATTACAAATAAAGCTGCCCCCCAGATGACGAATGGCAAGATGCAGCAAACTGTCAGTCGGATAATTCGTCCAGCTTTCGAGGCCTTCCATACTCGATATATGGTGAATCCAGAACACAAGAAAATAATAGGCATTATCCAAACCCCTTCTTCCCGGGTGAGCCAGAAGGCAGACAACGCGCAGCCAAACAGGATTGACCATCCTGTCAGAGATTTCAAGGAGTGATCCCACCTGAAAATGATTCCTAATGCACCAGCAATTACAAGGATCGTAAGCGCAGGATAGATCCCATCCCGGATGACCCGTAACACGGCGCTCGCGTACTCCATTGGATTAAAAATAAGTATCACATAGATGAGCGCCAGAATGACCGGAGACTTCAATCGTGGCGATACCGCTGCTACCAGGAGAAGGCAAGCCGATATATAGAGCAAGTGCTGCGCCAGCAGCAGCGGGATGCTACACCAAAAAGCGAATGCAATCCAAATAGGATAAAAACATCCCTTTGCAAGGGTGAGGCAATTATACTGACCAAGCCAATTGCCCTTTAACAGGCTCTCAGCCAGGTTCAGAAATAGACGATCATCATGTGCCGCCCAGCCGATTGCAAACAGAGTCTGACCTTGCACCAGCCATAACTTGATAACTGTCAGCACAATGCAAGAATAAAAAATAAAGATATAACGATTCCGGTTAAGATACGAAGAGTATGACTCTTCTCGCAATAGCACGCATATCTCCTTCCTCAAATCGACCAGGCTAAGCTATGGCGTCGTTGATTCAACCGACCTGTTGGCGATTGGCGCCGTACTCTCGTTTCAAAAATCAACCGGTAGAAATTAACAATGAGATTTCCTGCCTATAAATACGCGAACCGAACAAGCCGCTCCGCCTGATGTTCAAAGGGCCACAAGACATCTTGCCTACCATGAGTTCGGGGGTATCCCCCGCGATCCTATGTAACGACACAAAGGGCAGTTCGAACGATGCCGCATGCGGTCTTTTGCTTGCCAATGAATTTGGAAAAATGATTGCAACAAATTAATGATTTAAGAGACTGGCAACCACAATCAATGACAGTCCAAAAGGGATATCGATAGAGTCCTCTATGTTTTTCATTATACTGCTCAAAGAATTCATTACGATAAAATTATCATTAGTATGTTTTATCTGATTAAAAACCTTACCTTTGATAAACCATCCAATAGCTCCAATTAAATTAAAGTAACGAAGTTTAATAATTTTAAGGTCAAATTTAGCAAGTTTGCTAAGCAACATAGCTTTGTCATACCTTCTGTAATGGTTGTCAAGCGCATCCAAAGTGCCATATAACTGACTAAATGCAGGAACGAGCAGGCAGAGTGATCCGCCTTTGGGCAAAGATTCCAACATTAACTGGAGGGCTGCATTATCGTTCTCAATATGCTCCAAAACATTAATGGAAAGTATTGTGTCGATCTTATTGTCTTTTATGAGATTGGAACAGTCACACGATAGAATATTTGACTGGAATATTTCTATATTAGGATAGCGCGACGATGGGTATTTGGACTTCATAAAGCTTACCATCTTCGGATCGGAATCGATCCCAAGGTACAAATCCCGATCCAGCATAAAAGGAGTAAGGTTGCCTACTCCACAACCCAAATCGGCAACTCGTCGTCCCAGATATGTTTTAAATTGAGAAAATTGCCACTCGAAATATCGACCGGAAAATGCATTCCACCTGGTATAAAAGGATAAATGATCTTCCACGGGTTCGGCATGAAAAGCTACTGACATCTAATCCTTCCCCTCTGATCAATGTTTTTCAAATACCGCTGGCTCTGACCAAATCCTGGGTTTTCGCCGAATATGTGCTCAAAGACGATTGTACAATAACCAAGTGAAGGTTTCAACGGGGGTTTCCAGATGTCGATCGAGTGACAAAGCCGAATTCCTGTAGGCACACGACAATTCTTCGACCCTCCCCGAACACACTGGTATTATGCCGATTTTCCGGTTCCGTTTGTCTCACCTGCATATTCCGCTTGAATCCGGCCACTGATTCCGACGGAATCCTCACCCGCGAAAACCCGAGTTGGGTCATTGGCTTGCTCGATAAATTGCTTTTGTAGATCCTCTTTTGAAATGTCGGATTTAATGAACCCATATGTTAAATCGGTTGACGTCATCATAAAAAGCGTTGCCTATTGTGGGTTGGTTTCGTCAAGCTGGCACAGTACAATATTCTGTCCAGTCAATGCAAGAGGTATTGCGGAATTGTATGTCGCAATCCAGCGCGGCAAGCTCGTGGGGATCAGGTCCAGACACGTCAGGGTGAAAACTGGTGCCGGGGAACCTGACGAGCTTCATTGCGCCATGCCCCGAGACGTCTGTCGAGTTCATCACAACGGTGACGCGCGCCAATATCGACAAGGTGGACGAACTGGTAGCTGTCGGGCTCGACATGGGGGTCAAAAGGTTCATCTTCCGCGAGGTGTTCTATTATCCTGACATCGAGGTTGTGGACCACTCTCGCATGCCCGGGCTCGTTCTGCGCGACGGAGAGTTTCGACAGATGATGGATCGGGTGCTGGGCCGGTTCGATGGCGCGACCGGTTTCATTTTCGCGGACACCAGTTCCTCCACTCATCTGCGAAGAAGATGCTATCGGATTCGAGGCTCGAAGCGCGCTCTCCCGACGAGATCTACACTGGAACGGCCTGAATTGCTCTAGCAATGCCCGGATTACTTTCTGCGCAACACCAGCCTCAGCTTAATGAGAAGTACTGTTACTAATCATCGGTCGAGGCGTCATACTAAAGCCGCTGCAGTGCCACAATATCATGATGCCCGTCCCAGAGTGCTTCGCCGAACTGCACAAGACGCGTGCAGTCAAGGCGTAGTGCCAATCTCATCACCCACTCCGGGCTCGTAAGGGAAATACCATAGTCTTTTTGGCCGGGATAATCGGAATAGCCGTAACCTTTAGTATGGTAGTCAACAAGGATTCTCTGCCAGAGATCATCGCGGATATAGGGGACTTTTCCACTATTCCTGTATGTACCACGCGGTGCGGCCATGCAGGCTGGCAATCAGCAGACCTCTTGGTTTCAGCCATTCGGCTAATTTGCACAGAAGGGCCTCACTCGTGGCTTCATCGAGGTGTGTCACGACGGAACCGACCCAGATGAGGTCGAGCGGAAACGGAAATGGTTGTTGCAAGTTGCCGACGTCAGTCCCTGAAACCCAGGTGCTTGCTCCAAGTTTGTTGCGCACAAAGGCCAGATCGTCTTCGCGCACGTCACAGGCGGAAATGCTCGCTTGGGGAAAAGCGGCACGCAGCCAGCGCGTCACGCGACCTGCACCGCAACCAAAATCGAGGATGGTTTTTGGCGAATCGACTTCCGCCAGGGCCAGTACGGAATTGATGACATTGAGTGCCGAAGCGCCAACGGAAAAGTAATGTTCGCGTCCCAGTTCTTCCGGGTCTTCCGGCAAACGCGTACCCGGATAGTTGAAAAATAAAAAAGGACATGGCAGGGTTCCGTTTTTGTTTGACGCCAATCGAACAATACGGAGGAGACCACAGCCATGTCCACGTCGATACTTTACCATGCTTTTGGGTTGAAGGGTATTGAGTACAGAGCCACGCACTTCGTGGCCGACAGGATCATCTTCAGCGCCGAGATGAACCATCAATGGGTCCGGTGTCAGCAGTGTGGCTGCCGGGATTTGAGCTTCAAAGGTCAGCAACGCAGGTGGTTCTATATGAGTCCCATAGGACGCAAGAAGTGCATGCTGGAGCTTGTTTTGCACCGTTTGAAGTGCCGGCAGTGCTCGGTACTGTGGTGGCCGACACTTCCATTTATCGATTTGCAGCAGTACTCTCTAAAAAGTGCCTTCAGGTTTATCTGCATTCCTATCAATAAATGAGGTCATAATGCTAGCCAAGACGACTCATGAATTCAAGCAGGTTTGGCAACTATATACAAATCTTGATGTGACCACCAAAATGCCTTCCTATATAAAGCAAGCGGAGCTTTAATTTGCTCGTATAATTCTTTGATAACAAAATCTGGAGTCGTGAGAGTTGCTCCGTACTCAGATTTATCAATGTCAAACTGTTCACTCGATGGCTTGAACCAGAATCCATCCTCGGGAATTTGGGTGACTCCCATGTGTGTGGCACTCGCTTCCCCGTGAGAAGTAAATATCAAGAAGCTATTTGGCTTTAACCCGGCATACAAAGCTTTAATCCACCTTCCCCATGTTGAACGGGGCATGTGAGAGAAAAATGACAGTGCAAAGATAATGTCATATTCTTCTTTTAATGCCAGGTCCTCAGGTATAGGCTTAGAAAGGATCGCATTTATGTGAAATACACTGCTGAGAAAAGAGACTGCATCAGGATGGATATCGCATGTGGTAATCCGCGCATTAGGCAAAGACATCGGCAAATGTCTACTTACACATCCATACCCCGAAGCGAATTCCAATAAGCTAAATTTATTTACACGTGAATAATTTAGATAACCATATACAAGGTCAACTAATACGTTTGCAGAGTTCTTGCCGTCGTTGAAATAGTAAAGCAGAGCATCGCGTTCGGATTGAAATTGATGATGCTCAAGTATAAATTTAAGAATGAAATCTTTTGGATGAACCTCGTGCTGAACGTTAAGACCGGAGGCGATCGATTTACAATGGTCAATTAAGGATTCTGATATGTGTACGTATGTATTTATTTGAATTTTAGGATCGGTTTGTTCTTGATGTCTTGTAGGTACTGGTTTTTCAGAAGCTATTTGGGCTGAATCTTTCGATCTGGAGCAGTACTCTCTAAAAAGTGCTTTCAGGTTCATCTTCGTTCCTATCTATAATAAAGTCATAATGTTCAATTCAGAACCCACAGAAAAACCTCTTTTTCCGTTTGAGCAACCATTCCAACTTGTTTTCCAGTGCCCTGATTCTAGCCGAGTGCTCCGCAAGTGCGGTTCTTGTTTCCAGTAATGCGGTTTCGCAGGAATTCTTTGTTTCCAGTAATACGGTTTTTGTTTCCAGTAATGCGGTTCTCGTTTCCAGTAACGCCGTTTCGCTGGAGATCTTTGCTCCCAGTGAAGAAAAAAGCATTCTTATGGCGACTGTCTCAAGGCCATCCGCCTTGAATAGATCGAATACAGGCTCATTTGGCAGCAGGGGGCCAACCCCGACAACCGCCAGGCCATGTTCATGCGTGAATTCAAACACAGGATAATGAGCGCGCAGTTCTTCCAGGAGCAGCCCTATTCCGAAGTCTCTTTCCTTCTCGAACGAATCATGCAGCAAAACAACCCCTCGCGAACTCATCTTGGGGAGCCAGGAATCAAAATCATGCCTTACCGCATCATAGCTGTGGAAGCCGTCGATATGTAATAAATCAATAGTGCTATCGGCAAAATATGCTGAAGCTTCATCGAAAGTCATGCGCAGAAGGCTGGAAAAATGAGAATAGTTGGCCGAATGATAGGCATTCAGCTCTTCGAATACCTCATCGGTATAAAACCCGGCATGTTCGTCCCCATTCCAGGTATCCACGGCATGGCATTTTGCAGGGAGCATTAATTCACTTGCAGCCTGGCAGAATGCACAATAAGAGGCCCCTGTGTGGGTTCCCAATTCTACGAAAATCCCGGGCCGGTGAAGGTCCATGATTGCGAATGCGAATGGAATGTGTTCTATCCATGCGCTCTGAGAAACTCTTTTAGGTTTCGAAAAGATAATTGGATGGCCAAGGATATTGAGCATGATCTAACCTGTTCTCCTCTTTTCCAGCCGATTAAGGTTCTTGTCAGTCTTTTTTGATGTTGTTCATTTTGCCCGTAAGAGAGACTTACGGCATATTTGAAAAAAACTCAACAGCCTTAATAAGCACCACTTTATTTCAAGTGCCGCTTTACGGCACATAATTAAAGAACCCAAACATATAACCTGCGCTGGCCCACGTTGGACAGCGTCTTTTATCAAACCCCACGCTCCGCGAGGTTGGCAGCCGGCTCAGCAACTTCGGCCTTTCTAATAGTTGCTTCGGTTTTCACGCCTCCGGTTATTGCGCCTGCCCAAGCGGCTTCGGCCCGTTGTAAATCCGCCATTTAACAGCCAAGTTGAACTGCCGCCATCATGACTGATCTCATTTCCGGACCGTCACCGCAAACCATGGAGCGTTGCCGTCACCTCAGGAGGGTTTTCCATTGAAAGCCGATGGATGTATCGCTCCACGCATTCGATAATAACGATGTCCGGGTTTTCACGCTCTATAAGCTCCGGCAGGAAATCGGATGTCCGAGCGTATACGCTTCTCCTGAAACTCTCGGAGAGAAACGGCATGAGGGCAAGAGTGAAGGAATCATGGAATATCAAGGCCTTGGGCAGGTGCGGATCGTCAACCTCCCTGACGCTAATGCCGCCTTTCCGATGCAGTGAATTGGCAGGCGGGGACTCAACATCCCGAGCCCTGTGATCGAACTTCGGCACAAGTGTGACTGTCTCTTCCACGAGGCGATCGCTTAGAGAAAGCATGCGCGCAAGGCTCCCAGCCCTGTATTCTTGAACATTAAGCGTGAAGTCATCAAGAGAATACCTTTTTGCGGCGGGGAAATGAAGGCCGATCCGCTTCATGAGTTCCCCATATGCGATAAAAGCCCCATAACTGTTCCAATGGGTATCAGTTTTATAATAGAGGCGCTGTGTCCGCTTTGCATTGAAAAGGGTTTCACGCACGTCCAGGAATTCCAGTTTCGGATAGCAGCGTTCAAGATAAGTTTTTGCCTGGTCCAGACGCGATTCCTTCCCTAATTTATGGATGTTCCGCGGAAGGTATTCGCTGTAAATGGTGTGCTTGTTGGGAGCAACAAGTATGAAAAGCTTTACGCCTTTCCTTTCGAGCCATACACGGCGCTCCTCGAGGATCCTGCCCATTTTCTCCAGGTCTTCGGATTTGAAGGGAATCACGTTCATATAATCTTCCAGGACATTCTCGTTTGCGAAGAAAAGCCATCCCTCCCGCCCGACCACCAACGTCGTGCTTGATTGAAAATCATCGAAGCCGCGCAGTCTCAGCAGCCCATTCCATAGGATGAGCCTGTCCCGGAGCCCGAACGAGTCGCTGTAATATCTCTCAAACTGCCGGCTCCATTCCGAAAACGAGCTGAAAAAAAGGCCGGGAACGGGCGCTTTCGCAATCTCGCGTTTCTCTACGGAAGCCGTATTGCCGCCTCTGCCGGAAAGCTCCATAACATGAGGTACAATCACCAGAAGAAAGAAGAAGAGGCAGATTGCAACCTGTGCAAGTTTCCCGATCTGTGTCAAGTCTATGGAGGACGGCTTCGGCATTAAAACTTCCCATAGATGAATGGAGTAAAAGTGGAGACAGCGATTTGCATGACCGACGCCACCAGGAGAAAGATTGTAAACACCACGACTGCAATGGAACAATTCAGCTCAAAGAGGCTCGTCAGCAGGCGGTTGTTTCGGACTGCCACCCATCCGCGCAATCGTTCTTCCAGGGCAGGAAGAGGAGCCGACCCGACGACCCCGACTATGAGGGCCAGCAGGAGTTGACTGCTGACAAAGCTCATATAGTAACGATCGAAAGAGTGCAGGGAAAACGAGCACATGGCCCACAGATAGGACATGGCGACATGGAGGTTCTCCGCCCGGAAGAAGACCCAGCCGATCATCACGACAAGAATCGCGTAAAGGTGCCTCAGGGGCTTCCACGCGACAGCCAATGCTCGCCCCGCAGGTCCCCTCTCAAAGGCCAGGAAGACCCCGTGATAGCCCCCCCATATGATGTAGTGCCACTGGGTCCCATGCCACAGGCCGCACAGCAGGAAAACCAGGATAATATTGAAGCTCGTTCTATGATTTGAGATCCTGCTGCCCCCGAGTGGTATGTAAAGGTAGTCCCTGAGCCAGGTTGATAGAGATATGTGCCAGCGCCTCCAGAATTCCCGGATGGATCGCGATATGTAGGGATAGTTGAAGTTTTCCATGAAGGTGAACCCGAACATGCGCCCGATGCCTATGGCCATATCCGAGTACCCGGAAAAGTCGAAGTAAATTTGAATAGTGTAGCATACTATTCCGAGCCATGCCGTGGGCATGTCGAGCTTGTTCACACCTTTGAAAGCCGCATCGGCAAACTGGGACGCCGGGGTTGCCACCAGCACTTTCTTGGCAAGCCCCACTGCAAATCGGCGGACCCCGTAGGAAAAGCTCTCAAGGGTTATCACTCTCGCTGCAAGTTCCACGGACATGTCCGCGTAGCGCACGATCGGACCGGCCACGATCTTCGAGAAATGGGACATGTATAGCCCGAAATCGATCATGTTCCTCTCTGGGCCAGTCTTCTTTCTGTAGATGTCGACGTGATACGCTACAGCAGCCAAAGTGAAAAAAGAGACGCCAAGGGGAAAGTGGATGCCGGCGGGATCAAAAACATTCGGGCCGAGTATTCCAAGTGCAACGCATTTAGCCACAATGAATTTGAGGACCGGGTTGTAGAATCTCTTATAGTAGAGCAAGAGCGCCACATTGAAGGTTACAGCCGCAGCGAGGAGCATCACCCTCGACTTCTCCGTCCGGGCGCTCTGCAAGGTGAGCCCTAGCGCATAGTTGGCCAAGGTCGAGAAAGCTAGAACCCATATGGAACCGGCGTCACCCCATAAATAAAAAATGACGCTTGCTGCAAGGAGCAGGAAGTTCTTCGCCTTCCGCGGCGCAAGCTGGTAAATCAAGACCGTCAGGGGCAAAAAAATAAAGAGAAAAACAGGAGAACTGAAGGACATCGCCCGCTATAGCCTCACAAATAGGTCTGAAAACCGATCGCGCACTCAGGGTTTTTGCCAGCTCTTCTTGCGCAATCCTAAGCTGCCTTCGCGCCATTCTTCGCAGCAATCCGGGTGTATCGCCTTTGGCCGCGGAGGTAAGACGGCATCGGAGGTATGTGCCATCGTATCTATAGGCTGTTCTTCGCTTGGCGCGTCCTGTGCCTGAAATATTATGGCACAATGTATGGACATGGTCTGTCCTTCACACCTCGCTAAAGATTCGTATAGTAGATACTGGTACCTGTGTTTAACATTGTACTAGTATGAAGGCTATAAACCAATTTACATTACATTTGCATCAATATGTCACTTGAACCAGTTATTGATGACTCCAACCAGAATAAATGTATATATCACAAACACAACTGCAAAAATTATTAACATCGCGTTTAAATATTTTTTTTGTCTCTTTATAAGCTTTTTGTTATTAGCAATTACTTTATCCCGTTCTACGACAAGGTCATCCCAGATATTTAGAAGATCCGTGGCCTCTTCGAATGTTTCAGTAATTGTCCGGATCTCATCAGGCATTCTCCCATTCGTAGCCGCCTGGAATAATAGAGAATAAAATCTCGCTACAATCGGTGCGCACTCCACCTGTTGCTCACCTGAGTGGTGCCGAAGCCTGGGATGAATAACCTGATCGAGTGCTTCTGTTATTTGTGCTTCACTTATTGACCGCGAGAGGTTTAAAGAGTCTATCACTGCACGGGCCTGCTCCCATCCGGAATCAAACCAGCGATCATAATCTACAATAACCCGCAGGTGGTTCCGAGTTAGTGCCAGCGCGTCCAGGTTAGTTCTTAGCCAAAGTGCCTGCGAATGGGACGAGGAGAAATCGTTTCGTCTGCTCAAGGATGCAGCTACTGACCCGGGGTGGCGAACTGCCAGTATATAATGAGGCTCCAGTTGCAGTTCATCGAATATTTCCTGCCACAAGGGCAAAAGAATTGCCGTCCGTGGGTCCTTGAACCCCCAAATCTTGTCTGTCCTCTCACATTCGGAGCGGACGAAATCGAGAAGCCCGCTTTTTAATTGCTGAATATTCGAATTGCGCCACCAGTTGACAGGAAGTTGCAGTGGGACACCTTGCCAGGTGCAGTGCAGTTCGTACAGGATTTTTTCGTGAATTTGATAAATGGCATCGGACTCCCAGTACCCTGCGGCGTTAAATTCATCTGCGAGCATCCGGTCTTGTCCAAAATCCACCCCAATGGCATTCATGAAGTTGGCAACCAGAGAGGTCCCGCTTCGGTGCATGCCCAGAATTACAACTATCGGTCGTTTGTCTTGCACGAAAGTTTGCCTTGGAATTAGAGGGTCCTTGACTCTATGGGGTTAATATACAGGGTATGCTCAATAGCATATAAGCTGCGGGCAGGCAAGCTGTCTTCGCCTGAAAAACCAGCCAATCGTGTGAGCATCGGCGCCGAAGATCACTTCAGATCTGTTTGCTCGGTTGTTCTGACGCGAGATGACATGAGTGTCAACCTGGGCATCGAGTTCACAATCCGGCCCTGTGGAGCAACGGCAACGGCATGAGGATCATCCGATGAAAAAAGACTTGATAAATTAACAGAAATGAGTAAATGAGATCCACTAAGATGTCCACCCCCGATCGAACCTGCCGCCAGGTTGGTCACTGCGAGTCGCCTGAATCGGGATAAAACGCCAATTTACAGTTAACCTACCGGAAATGGATAGTATGGAAACTCTGCATCTTGATCGACAATATACTCAAGGGGTATGTATTTGGTTTACGGGCCTGAGTGCCTCCGGAAAATCCACCACCGCTGAGACGCTGGTGCGCTTGGTCCTCGAGCAGGGCCGCAGGGTGACGATGCTCGATGGTGATGTGGTTCGCACTCATCTGTCCAAAGGACTGGGATTCAGCAAAGAGGACCGTGACGTAAACATACGGCGCATTGGTTTTGTAGCATCTGAAATCGTGCGTCATGGCGGCTTTGTCGTATGTGCGGCAATCAGCCCCTATTTGGCGATTCGCGATGAGGTGCGCCATATGATGGAAGAAGGCCGCTTCATCGAGGTCTATGTCGATACTCCCATAGAGGTCTGCGAGCAGCGAGACCCAAAGGGACTCTATGCTAAAGCGCGTCAGGGGGTCCTGAAGGGCTTTACAGGGATTGACGATCCCTACGAACCCCCGTTCCAGGCGGAAATCACGCTGGATACAGTCGCAAATTCAGAGGAGGAAAACGCACGCCTGATCCTGGATTATTTGATTCAACGAGGTCTTATGGATGGTGTTCAACAGGCGAGGGCCTGAGCCGTGATTCATTGGTGAAAGCAGAGTTATGTTATTATGATACACATCGCAACAGTTCACTGGCAGGACGACCGTTGGATCGACATTCAGCTAAAATACTTGAAAAGTAATATAACTCGTCCATTCAAGATTTATGCATTTCTGAACGATTTGGAACGCGACCATCGCTCCAAGTTTTTCTATTCATCCTCAGAGCCGATACAGTCTCATGCGATTAAACTCAATCTCCTGGCTGACATGGCTGCATTTAACGCGGAACGTGGCGATGACTTGTTGATCTTTATCGATGGAGATGCATTCCCTGTGGGAGATGTTCTGCAGTTTGCACATTCAAAATTGAATGAGTACCCGCTCGTCGCCGTACTACGAAGAGAAAATGACGGCGACATTCAGCCGCATCCATCATTTTGCCTGACTACGATCAAGTTCTGGAAGGAAATAGATGGAGATTGGAAGTCTGGATTCGCCTGGAAAAACGCGAGGGGTGGAAACATTACCGACGTTGGTGGAAACCTGCTAAAAATTCTCAATGAGAAAAAGATCGAGTGGTATCCCATGTTGAGGAGCAACCGGCGCAATCTCCATCCCCTGTGGTTCGGACTTTATGAGGACCTTATATACCATCATGGTGCAGGTTTCAGGCCACCGTTAAGCAGGGCTGATTTTGCGGAATTGAGCGCCAAAAAGTCCGGACGCCTCCCCCGCTGGGTCTGCAAAATTATTCCAAAAAGACTCCGGAGCCAGCCCCTGGCAAAAATCGAAAGAGAAAACAGGACTGCCTCAGAGAATGTTTTTGCTTCTATTCTATCCGACCCTTTGTTTTATGAGTTCTTTAGAGAAAGCGATTAACCCCGTTCCTGGACATTATTGGACAGGTGTTTTACCGATACGTAATGTATCCCGAAAGTTTAATGAGCGGCTTGCAAATCGTGTACAAGGAATATCCCAGCAGGAACCTGGTCCAGCCATACCCCGATGCTATCCTGTCGCGCGCCGCGCGCCTTTCTATGACTCCCTTCCTGTACAGCTTCCAAATTTGGAAGTTATAGTCGTAAAGCAGAAAGGTTTTATACAGCCGTGTCAGCTCGATGTACGGTTTAGCCTCATCGAAAACATATTCGGATAAAAGAAGGTTCGTATCGTCTATAGCGAACGTATTTCTTTTATTGAGCTGGGTCTGCTGGTCGCCATGCACTCTAAAGGCAACAAGGGGCAAGCGTATATATGCGAGTCCACCCTTTTCCAGCAAATGAAACCAGAATTCCAGGTCTACAATCTGCCGGTATTTTGGATTAAAGCCCCGCCCGGCCAGGTGCTTCCTGAACATGACGGCTGTCGGCTCGCCAATCAGGTTCTTCTGACGCCGTAGGCAACGGTTGATGACTTGCTTGCCGATAATCGAGCTGGAATCAGGGAAGCGTGCCAATATCCGAGTCGGACTACCCTCAGAGTCAATTATCTGTCTGGCTGATGCAACCAGGGAGACTCCAGGCTCGGTATCCAGTGCCTCCACCATCCGTAGTATTGCATCCCGGGAGCAGAGCAGATCGTCCGCAAACAGGTACTTGATGTACTCGCCTCTGGCCTCCCTCAGGCACAAATTCCAATTGTCCACCATCCCGATGTTGTGCGGATTCACCCTGAAGGTGATCCTTTTATCTCCCTTGGCATACTTCGATACAACCTCTACCGTCGCATCCGTAGACTGATCGTCTATTATCAGAAGCTCAAAATCCGTATAGCTCTGGGAGAGCACCGACTCTATCGCTTCGGGCAGGTATCTTGCGTAGTTGTAGGTAGGAATCACTACACTTACTCTCGGGACCATCCGAACCCTTCTATCCCCTTTCCCCTTTCAGCAAGTGTCCCCCCAGTGCCTTTTCCCTTAAGCCCCAAAAGAAGAGCCTGGCTTTGGAGAATCTCCGGATGATGAGCCGTTTGTACCATGATAGGTTCCATTTCCGGTTATAGTAGGCACGGTTGGCAGCCTCGAAGGAATCGTTCTTCTCAACACTGCGGATGTGGTTGCGGGTAACCGAACCGAAGTGATGGATGAAGGAGCGGCCGGTAATCCCAAGACGGAAGCCCGCCATGGCGGCCCTCCTGAAAAAATCGACGTCTTCGAACTGGCCGATCAGAAAATTCTCATCGAACCGGCCGACCTTTTCAAATACCGCTCTCCTGACTAAAAAGCAGATTCCGTCGGCTACTCCAATCCTTGCATGGCTTTTCATGCGGGTCACAAACTTTTCGGCGTAACTATCGATGTCGTAATTGCACGCTCCTTCACGAATGGCGGGACTCACGATATCAACCCGTTTTTCCTCCGCGAATTCAAGCATTCCTTCAAGCCAGCCCGAGGTCACAACCACGTCGTTGTTCAAAAACAGCACCCAGGGGGATCTGGCCGCGTCGAGTCCTTGGTTCCACGCTGCCGCGCAGCCGAGGTTCTCTTCGTTTCTAATGAACCTAACGTAATCGAGGCCGGAAACATATTCAGCCATACTATTCATCGAACCATTATCGATAACAATTATTTCACGTATTCCGTTCCCGTGAGTTCTAAGGCTTTCGAGACACGTCCTGGTGTAATCCAATTGATTATAGACCGGGATGACCACGTCCGTCTCCGGTCGGGAAAAGGCAGGAGGAACAGAGACGTCAGCATCTATGGAAAATGCATCGTTCGCTTTCAGACTCATTCCGATTACTCTCCAGAGTTCATCGAGTATCCAGGCTGGTTTGCCGGGAATTGGGAGAAATAACGAAGTTTTCGCCGATCTTGCAGCAGTCCGGGACCAGCCGGAGAGGGCACCTGCCGGAGTAGGATAGCTGCCGGCACGGGAGGTTTTATCATGAATAATGTCTCAACCTGAACACCAACGAATCTCGAAGGGTATTTCGTGTTCGTTTAACACCCTTTGGGCTATGCGAACAATGTTTTGTCAAATTTCCCGACGGAGTATAAAGTGAGATCACCATGGAGGGAAGGGAAAAATTTCGTGGAGCCTCGATCGAGGGTTCGGCTTCCCGCGAAACGGATTATCTGTCAGCAGCTATCAATTATCAATTAAAGATCTTATTCCGATCTGCCGTCATAAAACTTGACTCATATTGGTTCTTTTTGATAAGTATAAATGGTTTGCGTTGCGGTTCCGCCCGGATCACATGAGACCGGGACATTATCGAACCAGACGGCTGGCCGTTAGGGCTAACGCCCGTAGGCTTTGCGGTTTACAGATGGAAGGAACACGATGCGCATCATCGAGGTTTTTGACGAGATGCAGCAGGCACGGAAATGGCTAGAAGCAAGCTCTATGGCGATCCTCCTGACAAGAGGCTCCAGGGCGCTGGATGTCTGCCTGCAAAATTCCACTTCTGAATTTTTATCCGCTTCCAGTTGAACTCAAGCGATATCCGCCAGGAGGAAAGTCATGCAGAGGACCCTTCTTAAGTCTAAAATCCATCGTGCCCGTGTAACGGACGCCGATCTCAATTATGAGGGCAGTCTGACGATAGATGCCGATCTGATGGAGGCGGCCGATATACTGCCCTACGAACAGATAAAGGTTTATAATATCCATAATGGTGCCCGATTCGATACGTACGCTATTGGCGGCCCTGCCGGGCAGGGGAGTATCTGCCTGAACGGAGCGGCCGCTCGGATGGGAGCGCCTGGCGACCTGATAATAATAGCGACCTATTCGAATTATGATGAAGCTGAAACCGCAGGACACCAGCCTAAAGTGGTGCTTGTGGATTCGAGAAACAGAAAATGCCTCGAAAAGTCCACAATGGATCTGGCGGTAGTTAAATAGGCGATGTTTAAGTTGTGGCAGCCGGGCGTGTCCCGGTTGAATTGTCTTTCATGAAAGAGGAGATTTTTCGATGTCAATGAGGAGTTATTTGTTCACGTCCGAATCGGTGACAGAGGGGCATCCTGACAAGGTGGCCGACCAAATCTCTGACGCCGTTCTGGATGCAATTATAGTGGAAGACAAAACAGCGCGTGTCGCCTGTGAAACCCTTGTCACCACTGGGCTTGCTTTTGTCGCCGGCGAGATTACGACCTCTACATATGTTGATATTCCCCATATTGTCAGGGACACCATAAAGGAAATCGGGTACAACGATTCCACGATGGGTTTTGACTGGGAAACCTGTTCGGTGATTACCAGCATCGATAAACAGTCGCCTGATATCGCTATCGGAGTTAACGCCGGCGAGGGGCTCTTCGAAGAGCAGGGCGCGGGAGATCAGGGGTTGATGTTCGGCTTTGCCTGCAATGAAACGCCGGTGCTCATGCCCATGCCGATCTACTACGCTCATCGGATTTCCCGAAAACTTGCCGAGGTCCGCAAAAATGGGGTATTGGACTTCCTGCGTCCCGATGGAAAAAGCCAGGTGACGATCGAATATTTCGATCACAAACCAAAAAGAGTGGACACCGTAGTTGTCGCTGCTCAGCACACGCCTCAAGTGACTTACTCCACCTTGCGCGAGGCGATCATAGAGGAAGTCATAAGGAAAGTAATCCCTGCGGAATTGCTTGATTCTAAAACGAAGTACTACATCAATACCACGGGGCGCTTTGTGGTTGGCGGCCCGATGGGAGACTGCGGTCTTACGGGAAGAAAAATCATCGCCGATACTTACGGGGGCCAAGGCAGTCATGGCGGAGGCGGCTTTTCGGGGAAAGATCCGTCAAAAGTCGACCGAACGGCCTCCTATATGGCAAGGTATGTAGCTAAAAACATTGTTTCCGCCGAGCTTGCGGACCGGGTCGAGGTTCAGGTCGCGTACAGCATTGGTGTGGCTGAACCTGTCTCGCTGATGATCGACACCTTCGATACCGGGCGCATTTCGGACGAAAAGATTCAGGAAATCGTCCTGGAGCTGTTCAGCTTCAAACCATCGAACATGATAAAGTACCTGAGGCTTGCCAGGCCGATATTCAGGAAAACCGCCTGCGGAGGCCATTTCGGAAGAGAAGATCCCGATTTTACCTGGGAAAAAACCGACATGGCGGAGACCCTGCGCGATAAGGCGGGACTCAACGGGGTCTGCAGCAAGAAAGGCTAAAATTGTCTAATCTGCCGTGGGTTTTGCCTTACCGGAGGCGCCCTCGGCTTTTTCATGCTCTTTTTCCGAGCTATGGTTGAACGAGGAGAATGAATGAATTTTGATGTCAAAGATAAGGGGCTTGCCGAAAAGGGAGGTCTAAGAGTGGAATGGGCTGCCCAGTCCATGCCTGTTCTACGGTCGATTCAGAAAAGGTTCGCTTCGGAAAAGCCCCTGGCGGGAATACGAATGGCCGCCTGTCTCCATGTTACAACTGAAACGGCTGCCCTTGCACAGACACTCAAGGCGGCAGGCGCTGATCTACGCATTTGCGCATCGAACCCCTTGAGCACCCAGGACGATGTGGCGGCCTTTCTCGCGGTTTCCGAAGGAATTCCTGTTTTTGCGATCAAGGGCGAGGACAAGGAAACTTACTACCGCCACATTCACAATGCGCTTGAACACTCCCCGCAGGTCACGATGGACGACGGGGCGGACCTCGTGGGCATTCTTCATTCCGAGCGCAAAGAGCTTCTTTGCAACGTAATCGGCGGTACCGAAGAGACGACCACCGGAGTTATCCGGCTTCGCAGCATGGCGGAGAAAGGGGTCCTTCAGTACCCCATTGTGGCAGTAAACGACGCGGATACCAAGCACCTCTTCGATAATCGCTATGGGACCGGGCAGAGCACGGTGGACGGAATAATCCGGGCTACAAACCGGCTGCTGGCCGGGTCCAATTTCGTCGTGAGCGGATACGGGTGGTGTGGGCGTGGTGTTGCGATGCGCGCCTCCGGAATGGGCGCAAAGGTGATTGTGACCGAGATAAACCCGCTCCGTGCTCTTGAGGCCGTTATGGACGGCTATCAGGTTATGTCCATGGAAAGCGCCGCGCCGATTGGCGACTTTTTTTGCACATTGACCGGCGACATCCATGTGCTTCGCAAAGAACATTTCGAATTGATGAAAGACGGAGCTATTGTATGCAACTCAGGCCATTTCAACGTGGAGATCGATCTGGATAATCTCCGTGAAATGTCTTCATCAGTGCGAAGCATCCGCGATTTTGTCGAAGAATTCAGTCTGAAAAAGGGTAATAGGATTTACGTGCTTGGCGAAGGCCGCCTTATCAATCTGGCTGCAGCGGAGGGACATCCTTCAAGCGTTATGGACATGAGCTTCGCAAACCAGGCTCTGTGTTCGGAATATATGGCCAAAAATCATGCCTCCCTGAAAAACCAGGTCTATCGGGTACCCTTAGATATCGACCGGGAAATCGCTCGTCTCAAACTCGCGAGCATGGGAGTCAAGATCGACTCGCTTACCTCGGAACAGGACACCTACCTGCATTCGTGGGAAATGGGCACTTAAGGCAACGAGTTTTTCCGGCAGGACTTGAAGGCGTATGGGCATCAAGAGAAGGTCTGCAGTTTTCTGGCTCATATGCCTTCTTCTCCTGACCGGCTGTCCCTCAAAACCTCCTCAGACACCTCAGAAATCCTCTGAACGGCCACTTCTTGAGCGGATTTCCGCTGCTGAGCTTCCGGATTTTGAAGACGACGGGTCCGCCGAATCCCTCCGGTTGGCCATGGAGAAGAGTCTTTCGTGGTATAAGAAAAACTCTCAAGAAAAGCCGGTCTCGCTGGGCAATATCAGCGTTCCTGCAAAGGTTTTCGTTGAGTCCATCAAGCATTTTGCCGCTCTTGCGGATTCCGGCCCGATTACCGCAGATGTGCTTTGGAAGAATTTCGACATCTTCCGGATTGTCCCGCCGGACAACTCCGGCAGGATGTTCGTAACGGGGTATTATGAACCGGTGGTGGAGGGGAGCCTCAAGCCGGGAGCTGAATTCCGATGGCCAATTTACCCCGTTCCGTCCGATCTTCTCGTGATCGAACTGGGCCGTTTCGACAGCAATAAATTCCATGGGGAACGGCTGGTAGGCCGTTTGGAAGGAAAATATTTTGTTCCCTACTATTCACGCGCGGAAATAGACGGCAAGAGTGTGCTGGAAAAACCGGGAGCGCAATCGGCCACGCCTTTGGCCAAGCCTCTTGCGTGGTTGAAGGACCCGGTTGACTGTTTCTTTCTGCACATCCAGGGGTCTGGTGTGATCAGACTTAGTCCGGATGGTCTGCAAATGCGCGTGGGATACGCAGGTGCAAACGGCCGGCCATATTATAGCATCGGCAAAGATCTTATTGAGAGAGGGGCGGTTTCACGCGAGGAGATGTCACTTCAGGCGATACGCAATTACCTGCAGTTTCACCCGGAGAGTCAGGAAGAGATTATGTGGAAAAACGAGAGCTATGTCTTCTTTAAATGGGTTTCGCAAGGGCCGGTTGGCAGTCTTGACACCGTTCTCACGGCCGCCAGATCAATAGCGACCGATCCCAGATTCCATCCCCTCGGCGCCTTGGCGTTCATGGTCAGCGAAAAGCCGGTTTATGATTCCTCCGGGAAAATCGGGAGTTGGGAGCGATTTGGCAGATGGGTCCTCAACCAGGACGCCGGAGGAGCGATCAAAGGGCCGGGGCGCATGGATCTTTTCTGCGGGACCGGTGAGGCCGGGGAAAGAATTGCAGGACCGATGAAGCAGCAAGGCGAGCTGTACTATGTCATCAAAAAGGGTCTGATTCGCGAAGAGTTGCATTAGCATCTCAAAAGTGGAGTCAGACCTGATCGGGTCCCTGATGAGAGTTTTCGAAAAGAAAATGAAAAAGTATGCGCATCTCATCGAAAGCGCGGCACAGCGCCGTCATTGCCTTTAGAGCCATTTCCCCTTCCTCTCCCGCAAATAATTCTGGTATTGAAATCAAGGCCATCTGAGCGGAACGAAAACGGTCTGTAGTGCGCTCGGCAAGCGCCATAATCTGAGGCAGAATATTTTCCTGTGGAATTTCGGAAATTAGTTTCTCCAATTCTCGATATTTTTGATCGTATTCCTGAGCGAGTTGCCCTATAATCTGTAGGTGCGGGGAATGATCTGTCATGGTTGCTCCTTTTATTTGTCCAAGGGGAAAAAGAAAAACGTTATAACACTTCCAACAGGGTTGCGGTATAATCTGATTTGCAATCCTTTGTTGGATCTTAACAGTTCTGCGACATTACAATTACCGAGAAAATAATAGTCGGTTCGCGGCAAGTTGCGGGCGACGAGGTTTCGCGGAGCAGGCGCGTTGCGCCCATTTCATGCAGACCGATAGTCGGGTCGGTCTGTTCGACCCCACTCTGCCGGCACAGGGTTGTAAACATGTTCGTTAAGAATATCAATGTCTTGCTTGCTGAGTGGATCAAAGTCCCGGTTGACGGGCTGCCTCCGATGCTCGAGAGAAAACTGCACGAACGCCTCGTTTTTACCAATCCCGACTACGAGATGCGGCATAACCGCGGCGAATGGATCGGCAACATCCCGGCCCAGATAAGTTGTCTGAAACAGAAAGGCCGAAGTTATCTCATCCCGAGGGGTTTCCTGGACCAGTTTACCGAACTCTGCAAGAGATACCAGGTACCATACCGAATGATCGACCGGAGGCGGTACTTCGACCCGATTCCTATCGAGTTCCATGGAGAATTGAAGCCCTATCAGCAGGATGCGGCCGAAGCTGTGCTGGAGCACGATTGCGCTACCATGGTCGGCGGTCACAAGAGCGGCAAGACAGTTATCGCTCTTTACACAATCTCTCAGAGACGCCAACCTGCTCTTATCATAATCCCTAAAATAGACCTTCTCGATGGCTGGCTAAGAAAGATTGAAAGCTTTCTTCAGATCCCAAGCTCGGAGGTGGGCATTTTTACCGGTGGGACGCACGAGGTCGGAAATCAGATAACGATCGGCCATACCGGTGAAATCATGCGGTATTGGAGAAAGATTTACGACAAGATAGGATACATAATCTTCGACGAATCTCAGCGCTCTCCATCGAAGGTTCTTACCAGCCTGATCCCCAATTTCGACTGCCGCTTCATACTGGGTCTATCCAATACTGTGCAGCGAAAAGACCGGCTCTTAAAGCTCATCCATTTTTATCTTGGCGATGTGGTCTATACGATTAATGAAAAAGACGCCCGTGAAGGACGCGGGGTTGTCACCGGGACCGTAATAGCCCGTGCAACGGATTTTAGCTACCCCTATAATTCCAGGGCGGATTACCCGGCGATGCTCAGGGACCTCATGTTGAACTCTGTAAGAAACCGCAAGATTGTGGATGATGTGGAAAGCGAGCTTCGTAAAGGAGAAGAGCGGGTCCTTGTACTTTCCGGAGGAGATGACCAGGACGACGCCCTGGGCGCTGAGTTGAGCCAGCGCGGTATAAAGTCTTTTTCATATAATCAGTATTGCGCTAATCCCAAAACTGTTAACAGCGGTGACGGCAATAATAACAATGTTATGCCGGCGGCAGCTTCTCAAGCCCGGGTTTTGTTCATTTCTCCCCGCATTTTGCCTAACTGCTCGCACACCCTGAAATCCCATGTGGTTTTTTTGGCTGTTCCGGTTTATTTCCAGAAAAACCTTTCCAATGCCATGCGGGACATGTGCCAGGATGAGGACCCGGCAGACTGCGGGCTCACTATCTATGATTACGTTGATACCAGGGTGGGAATTCTCGACAATTACTTTCGCATGCGAAGCTACAGTTACGGCGTTCACCCGGACTTGTTGCTCAATGGCCAAAAGGAAAATCCCGATTCAGGACGCTGATGCCCATCGGGAAAACGCAGCAGGACGGCAGTATCCGGATGAAAACTGACTCGGAAAGCTTCTCCTTCCGGCTTACCAGATAAGACTCCATGGACGAAAAGCTGGTTGCAATCGCTCCATTCCTGCGCTCCTGCCCGAGACTTATAACCCTTGGAGTTCGGGCCTCCATGGGAGACTATACCCCACGGCAGAGGGAAATACTGCTTTCCGCCCGCCAAATTCTCTTTCCCACTCCACGCTTTGTCGGGATTTTCGAAGCGGCCGGGAAAAAGACCTTTCCGAGCGCTTTTACCTACAGTGTGCAAAAATCCAGGCTTATACAGGAGGCGCTGTACCAGGTTCTCAAGTGTCCTCATCCGCTCACGCGTATCTATTATGGCCGGCAAAAAAGTTCGATCCCTGATGATTTTCCTTTTCCATTTTACGCGATGGGTCCGGATATGATAGGCAAGGCTTGGTTGATCACGAATAGTATTGATCTGCGGGCTGTGTCTGATATTTATAATCCTTTGATCATCCGGGAGGTGTTGGACTACGAGAAGCATTTCCTGCTCGTTTTCATCAATTACGAATGCGTCGGGATTGTTAAAAGAGGACCGGGTGAGGGACAACGCGAATTCGATTGTTCCGGGGTCTCGGCAAACCACAATGAGGACAAGGGGGGATTTCCGAAATTTCTCAGCGGTGAGGTTATCGCCTATATCGAAAAACTCCTTCGATCTGTGCAACTAAACGATATTGCAGTGGAAATGGGTTTGACCTGCCAGGGCTGGCAATTGATTGAACTGGTGCATCCACCGCTTGCATGGCCGTCTGCCGAAGGCGTGATCAACAGGTACCGGCACATTTCTCGCCTGATCGAATCCAACAGGTTCTAGGTTTTGGTTCATCGGGAAACGCCGGGCATGCAGTGTTTCCATTTCGTTTCCATATTTCCCACTGTGACGCCCGGATTTACGTCGGCGTACCTCGCAAAATCCTGTAGAAATACTATTGACCAGTCTATTAAAATTACTGAGCCGTTCTTGATCTGATCGGAACAAACATCCGGAAAGGAATATTTTAATGCTGAAAAGGATAACTTTAATATGCATTCTGGTAATAGCTGTCTGCGTAGGATTGACTTATGCCGCACCCCCTGACGAAGGCAATCAATGTCCGCTTATTTCGCCGGAGTCGCGCCCGTTCGTCCAGCGCACGATAGCTTCGAGGCCGGATGATCTTTTCGTCGTGCTGAATAATGGCCTCACACTGCTCGTTCATCAGCAGCCCTCAGCCGAAGTTGTTTCCGCCCAGATATTCGTTCGCGCAGGATCAGCCCTCGAGGGAAAATACATGAAGGCCGGACTTTCCCATTATCTTGAGCACGTGGTGGCCGGTGGAACTACCAAATCGTTTACGGAGGAGCAGGCCAAGGAGCGGATTCGGGCAATGGGAGGTACAACGAATGCCTACACCAGCTTCGACAGAACGGTGTACTACATCAACACGGGTGCCGGCCACTGGCGGGATGCCCTCGACCTCCTGCTTTCCTATGTATCTGAAAACGTTATTGACCCTGGAGAGGTTGCCAGGGAAAAGAAGGTCATCCAGCAGGAAATGAAAATGGGCGAGAGCAACCCTAATACGGAGTTGTGGAAGCTGTTCGTCCAGACTGCATATCAAAAGAATCCGGTTCGATATCCGGTAATCGGGTATGAAGAGGTTTTCGTTCAGGAGAACAGGGAGGCCCTTCTGGACTATTATCTGCAGCGTTATCAGCCGGAAAACGTGGTTGTGGCGCTGTCCGGAAATGTGCAGGCCCCCGAGGTCCTTCAGTTTGTTGCGGAAAAGACCCGGAACTTTCTCCCCAGAACTTCCGATCCGGTGATCCTGCCGGAAGAGCCTCTGCAGGACAGTGTCAGGTGGGAGGAAAAAGAAGTTCCGATCGTCAGGCTGGTCCAGGCAATGATCGGATTTCCATCGGTAAATGCCTATGAAAAAGACCTCTACGCCCTCGATGTTCTCGCGCATGTGATGGGTGAGGGTGAGACCTGCCGTTTGCACTGCCGTCTGAAGGAGGACCAGAACAAAGTGTTCAGCATCGGGGCCTCGAACTGGACGCCAGCTTTTGTCCGTGGGCAGTTTATTATCTCTGTATCCCTTTCTCCTTCACAGTGGCCCTCGGCGCTGAAAGACATCCAGGAGGAAATAGAGGGCTTCAGGAAAACTCTGGTAAGCAATGCTGAACTGGACAGGGCTAAGAAAACGGCTGTAGCCCACCATGTTTTCGAGAAAGAATCCGTCTCGGCCGTAGCCGCCTCACTCGCCTCGTCATACTTGCTCTCGGGGAATCCTTATTGGGACGACGAATACATCGAGGGGCTCCGCGCGGTAACGGCGGAGGAGGTTCGGGCTGTCGCTCAGCGATATCTAGTGCAAAACCGCATGAACGTCGCGGTCATAAAGCCCCCGTCGGCTGTGGCTCAGGACGTGGCGGCCTCATGTCCGCCCCCTAACATCAGGCCGGTCGAATTCAGCCTGATGAACAATGGGTTGAAGACTCTCATTAAGCAGGACTCCGACCTTCCTTTTGTCACCATTGAACTTTTCGGGACGGGCGGCCTTTCATTGGAAAGCCTGGATCGTCCCGGGATCGCTGCGTTCACGGCCGGGCTATTGACTGCCGGGACGAAATCTATGCCTAAACTCGTTTTACTGGGAAAGGTGGAGGATGCCGGCGGCGAAATCAGCTCTCGATCCGATAATAATACCTATCATGTGTCCATTAAGGTTCTGAAAGAAGACTCCGACTGGGCACTTGGCCTTCTCGCGGATATTGTCCAGAACGCCCAGTTTCCACAGGATGAGATTGAAAAGCAGAGGCAGGACACACTGATCGCGATAAAGAAGACCGATGAGAGCTGGCAGGCCGAGGTCATGCGTTTGTTCAAGAAGAATTATTTCGAGAAAACTTCCTATGTTAACGACAAGTTGGGAACGCTGGAGTCCGTCGGGGCTTTTACTCGTGAGGACATTCTTTCCTTCTACCACAAAATGGTTAATCCGACTCATTCCGTGCTTGCTATCTACGGCGATATAGATCCGAAAAAAGCCAAAGATCTCGTACAGGAAAAATTCGGAAAATGGAGCGGCGTTCCGGTTGAAAATTCAGCGATCGATGAGACTCATCAAATCGGCGATAATCGCACGGTCGAGATAAAGAACGAAAAGAACAGCGCGGGGCTTTTTATCGGCTCAAACGGGCTGGGCATCAACAACTCGGAACGGCCTGTGCTCGATGTGCTTACCTCTGTGTTGTCAGGGGGAGGTTCTCCGGCCGGCAGGATATTCGACGCTCTTCGGGGTGGAGACCAGAACCTGGTCTACACTGTGAGCACATTTCCGTTCTATGGAAAAAACGCCGGTTATTTTGGGGTCATCACCCAGACCACGATGGCGAACCTGCCCAAAGTGGAAGAAATAATTGAGCTAAACCTCAAGCGGTTGACAGACGAACTGGTCCCGGACAGCGAACTCGAAAAAGCCAAAGAGACCCTCCTGGTAGGATTGAAGCTCGGCAGGGAGACGCTCAGCGGCCAAGCTGCCGACGCGGCCCTAAATGAAGTGCTGGGGCTTGGGTGGGACTACAGTCAGCACTATCCGGACCTGGTGAAGGCCGTAAGCGCCAATCAGATAAAAGACCTGGCCCGCAAGCTTTTTGCTCATACAATGATAGCCAGGACTCTGCCGGAGAAGCCTACTGAAATACTTGCAGCCCCACCTGCTCCCAGAAGCGATGTGAGGATGTAAGCGGTACGTTCGCTTATTTACCAGGGCAGAGAAACAGTTTTCCGTCAAAGTTAAGCGTGCGAACCGTTCCCTCTTCCTGGAGCCTTCTTGATTCCAGTTCCACTCTTTTTTCAGAGACGCCAAGAGAGGCGGCCAGCTCAGCTATTGTGCAGGGCCGCCTTTCCACCGTCTCAACTATGCGGGTGCCTATCTCGTTAGCGCTGCAGTTTTGTGTCTCAGACGCGAACACGCCCACTATTTCCGTCTTGAGCGAACTGAAAAAAGAAGCTGCCCGAACCATCTGAGCATCGGTGAGGCCTTGGGTCCCCGCCCGCGCGGGAGGGCGGACCACCGTATTCAGTTCAATTTTATCCGGCCTTAGAGGCCCTATGGCACGCGCCAAAGCCGAAAGCTCTCCGGCGTTGTCGTTGACTCCGGAGACCAGCGCAATTTCAACGTGCAACTGGCCTTTATATTCCTCCCGAAACGCACGGATTCCCTCTATTATCTGTCCTGGTTCCAGAGATGGATGAGGCTTGTTGATGATGCGGAAAACAGAGGCGGTGACAGCATCCAGAGATGGAACAACCCGGTCGGCTTTCAAAAGTGAGCGCCTTACCTCCGGGTCCCACAAAAGAGATCCATTTGTGAGCACTATCAAAGGAAACCGGGGGTAAGCTTTTTTGATCGCTGCAATCAGCTCTCCGAGGCCCAGGTAAAGGGTTGGTTCACCACCGCTCGAGAAGGTCAGGACGTCCGTTGCGTTCGGATGCAGACGCAAAAAGGCGCTCAATTCGCTGAGTACTTCCGAAGGGTCGGCGAAATCCTCTCTTTTTACGCTCAGATGGTTAGTAGGTCCCGACTCGCAGTAAATGCAGTCGAAAGAACACGTCTTAGGCGGGATAACATCGATTCCAAGGGACCGTCCAAGCCGCCGTGATGGCACTGGGCCGAATATATAGCTCATGGGAGGTCGGGAAGATGGGTTGGATGGTTCACTATTCTGGCCGGGTCTTGCGAACGTGCCATCTTCATTGCCTGATTGATTTTGCCTGTATACACTTCGCACTCTGCACAGGGGTCTTGTCTGCTGCAGCGGCGGTGCTTTATTTCCCAGCAGGGCAGGGGAATATCGAGGACTGCCGGGCAACTTTTACGTTTTTCTTCCGGGCAGTTGCGAATGGACCAGCAGGGTGCCACGGTCAGGAGCTTTTTAACCCCGGCAATATTGAGGCCATCATCGCTCAGCAGCTTTCGGAGGCATTTGAGCCATTGAAGTTCGTTGTCTGAGTAAAATCTTTTACCGCTTCGTCTTGATGGATTTATAAGACCTTGCTGTTCGTAAGAACGAAGGGTCCTTGGATGTATCCCGATCAATTCGGCCACCACACCTATGGGGTAGAGCGGTTTTCGGCCATGTTTTTCGATCACTTGAGCGCCTTCAGTTTGTGCTATATGATACAAAATCATATGAATCGTCCGGGATTATATAAGTTGTAAAATCCTTTGTCAACTTTACCGCGTTGCGACCTTGGCGTTTTTGCTTCCAATGTCACCAAAAATATTGTAATTATTATATGTTTGGGCTTTGGCCATATAAATTTCTCAGGGAGGGTAACAGGATGCGAAGCGATTTAATGAAGAAGGGTGTCGAGAAGGCCCCTCATCGCTCACTTTTCAAAGCTATGGGCTACACTCAATCGGAGATAGACCGGCCTCTCATAGGTGTTGTCAACTCAGCCAATGAAATAATTCCGGGGCATATTCACCTGGACAAGATAGCTGAAGGGGTCAAGGCCGGCATCCGGCTAAGCGGGGGAACTCCAATCGAGTTCAACACTATAGGTGTTTGCGACGGCATCGCCATGAATCACGCGGGGATGCGCTACTCCCTAGTTAGCCGCGAGTTGATAGCCGATTCCGTTGAAATAATGGCGATGGCCCATCCTTTTGACGGTCTGGTATTGGTTCCAAACTGCGACAAGATCATACCCGGAATGATGATGGCGGCGTTGCGGCTCAACATTCCTGCAATTCTCATAAGCGGCGGTCCCATGCTCGCCGGTCACGTGGGTGGAAAGCCGGTCGATCTCATATCGGTTTTTGAAGGCGTGGGTGCGATAAAAGCCGGCCAGATAACCCTGGGTGAACTGGAAGAGCTGGAAGACAATGCCTGTCCGGGATGCGGGTCATGCGCCGGCATGTTTACGGCGAATTCGATGAACTGCCTGGCTGAGGCCCTGGGGATCGCGTTGCCCGGCAACGGAACTGTTCCGGCGGTAAGCGGCGCCAGAGTGCGCCTCGCCAAAGAAGCCGGGATGCGGATAATGGATCTGGTCGCTCGGGACCTCAAACCGCGTGACATCGCAACCAGGGAAGCCTTCGGAAACGCAATAGCGGTGGACATGGCGCTCGGCTGCTCTACAAACACGGTTCTCCACGTCCCGGCGATCGCAAATGAAGCCGGAATCAGCCTCGATCTGGGCGTTTTCAACACGATCAGCGCACGTACGCCACACCTGTGCAGCCTGAGACCCGGGGGAACTCATTTTCTCGAAGACCTCAACTCGGCGGGCGGGGTCCAGGCGGTGATGAAAGAGCTTTCGCGCCGCGAGCTGATATATCTTGACTCTCTTACCGTTACGGGAAAATCCGTGGGTGAGAACCTGAAAGACGCTCGAGTTCTTCGGCCGGAGGTCATCCGGCCGCTCGAAAGTCCTTATCATAAAGAGGGAGGCATTGCCGTCCTCTATGGAAACATCGCGCCCGAAGGGGCTGTGGTAAAGCAGTCGGCAGTGGCCCCGGAGATGCTTACAAGGAAGGGCAGGGCGCGGGTTTTCGAAAGCGAGTCCGAGGCGGCTGACGCCATTCTGGACGGACGGATCATACCGGGCGATGTGGTGGTTATCCGTTACGAAGGCCCTAAAGGGGGTCCGGGAATGCAGGAGATGCTGACTCCAACCGCGGCGATCATAGGGCGTGGGCTCGGACTCGACGTGGCGCTCATAACAGATGGCCGGTTTAGCGGTGGTACGCAGGGGGCGGCGGTAGGACATGTTTCTCCTGAAGCGGCCGTTGGCGGTCCGATTGCGCTGATCGAAGAGGGTGATGAAATTCTTTTGGATATTCCGAATAAGAAACTGGAGCTGCTGGTGGACGATGCGTTGCTGGCAGAGCGCAGGAAAAAATGGGAGCCGCATGAGCCGAGAATAAAGAGCGGATGCCTTGCCAGATACGCCCGTCTGGTCACCTCCGGTTCCCGCGGGGCTGTTTTATTGAATGAATAGTCACAGTCTTTCTGTTTTCGCAAGGGTTTGACGTGGGCTACGTTTTCAACTTAACTGACGCCGAGCAGCATGAGAAGTGGTTTCGCTCCCCGCAGGGGCAAAGGGTGCTGGCGTTAGAAAAAGAGCTTTTCAAGAAGGTGTGGGTGCCCGTTTCACCACAGCGTGTTCTGGAAGTGGGTTGCGGGAGCGGTATTTTTCTGGAATGGTTCATGTCGCAGGGGCATATGGTTGCCGGGCTCGAACCTTCAACTGCGAGTCTTGATCTGGCGCGAAGGCGGCTTGGTTCCAAAGCCGTGTTGGAGAAAGGATTTGCCGAAAACCTGCCCTACGATGACAACGAATTCGATACCGTGGCACTGATAAGCACCCTGGAATTTGTCGACGATCCGTTCCTGGCGCTTAAGGAAGCCTTCCGTGTGGCGCGCCGGAACGTGCTGCTCGGTGTGTTCAATAAGTACTCGATCGGTCGAGCCCACACTTGCATAGAAAGTTTTTGGAAAGATTCTGTTTATAGCCGCGCCAGGTTCCTCAGCATTTTTCAGCTTCGCAGCATGAGCGGCAGGATTCTCTCCGGCGCCGTCCCGATTGAATGGCGGACCTGCTTTTCCTTGCCTTTGCCGTTTCTCCGCTATTTTCACCTTCTGGAGAGAATTCCTCTTTTGCAACGCCATCCTTTCGGACATTTCATCGCTATGAGGATTGATATGCGGTGCCGCGTTCGCACATTACAGACGCCGGTATTCGATGAAATGCCGGCCGGAGCGAAAGTTTCCATGCAGTCTTTGGGCTGCTGGCGCGCGTCTGAAGGCGGCGGTGCTGTTAATCGGAACAGTGACTGAAAAAACCTTTTAATTGGTGGCCGGAAAAAATTCCGTCCGGGTTTTCCGAGGTTTCCAGAAAATCTCATCCAATATCGAAAGGGCGGTCATGAAAGAGGCCATGCTGTACGGGCGGCTGGACGAAAACCGGCTGCACTGCTTTCTCTGCTCCCAGCACTGCCATATCGAGCCGGATGAGACCGGAAAATGCGGGGTCCGCCAAAACAGGGATGGAAAGCTTTGGAGCCTGGTTTACGGGAAAGTGATCGCCCAGCACGTCGATCCTGTCGAAAAAAAACCGCTGTTTCATTTCTTTCCCGGCACAACGAGCTATTCGATCGCTACGGCCGGGTGCAATTTCGAATGCCTGTTCTGTCAGAATGCCGACATATCGCAGTCTCCCCGAATCTACGGGGGGATTTACGGGCAGAGTGTATCTGCTGAAAAAATTGCTGACCTCGCTCAAAAAGAGGGTTGCGCTACGATCTCCTATACTTACACGGAGCCGACCATATTTATGGAGTATGCTCTAGACGTTGCTGCTCTGGCAAAGGAGCACGGACTTGCAAACGTTTTCGTAACCAACGGATATATGACCAAAGAGGCGCTGGAGGCGGTGGCCCCTTTGCTTGGGGCGGCCAATGTAGACCTCAAGTCCTTTAGCGACAAGTTCTACCGTGAGCAGTGCGGCGCGCGCCTCAAGCCTGTTCTCATGACCCTCGAGGGCATGAAGCGTAAGGGTATTTGGCTTGAGGCCACCACGCTGCTCATCCCAGGCTTGAACGACAGCGAAGCTGAGCTGAAGGAACTGGCGCGATTTCTGGTCGGACTGGGGCCGGAAACTCCCTGGCACGTCAGCCGCTTTCACCCGGCGTATCGTCTGAACGATAAAGGACCTACGCCGGTCGAAACGATCAGGAGAGCAAGGCAAATCGGGCTAGAAGCCGGTCTTCGTTACGTCTATACGGGGAATGTGCCCGGAGACAGCGGTGAGAATACATACTGCCACTCCTGCGGGACACTGCTGATCAGCCGAATCGGATATTCCACCAGGAAACAGAATCTGAAGAGTGGCGCCTGCGCGAAATGCCGGACGGCGCTGGCTGGGGTCGGACTGGATTGAACACAAGCAGAAACGAGTTACTGCAGGAAATATATGACCGGCTTCTAGCCGTTTTTGGTCCCCAACGATGGTGGCCGGCCGAGACCCCGTTTGAGGTGATACTGGGCGCTATCCTTACACAGAATACCGCCTGGAAAAATGTGGCTACTGCAATCGGCAACCTGCGCCGGCATGATCTTTTAAGGTTCGACTCCGTTTGCGGGCTTAGCGCGCATGAGCTTGCAGTCCTCATACGCTCCTCCGGTTTCTACAACGAAAAAGCGAAGAAGATAAAATCCTTCTGCAATCATATCATGACCAAATGGGGAGGCTCTCTTGAAGAGTTTCTGATACAGGATATGGACACCCTGCGGATCGATCTTCTTGGAATCCGGGGCATCGGTCCGGAAACTGCCGACAGCATCGTACTGTATGCTGCTTTCAAAGCATCGTTTGTCGTAGATACCTATACCTACAGGATTTTATACAGACACGGCTGGGTTGAGGAATCCATTTCATATGAGGAACTGCGGGACTATTTCATGGGAGCATTGGACCCCGATGTCCCGCTTTTTCAGGAATTCCATGCTCTGTTGGTTCGCACCGGCCATCTTTACTGCCGCAAAAAACCGTTATGTGATTCTTGCCCGCTGAACGTTTTCTTCGGACCGTCATCCTTGGTTTAAAGCAAATATGAGCAGATCAAGCCGGAAGCATCTTGCGGTCCGTCTTTTCGATAATTAAATCTCTACTGCCAAATCTACTGTATTCTACTGTTTTCGTACGTGAAAAATAAAGTGTTTCGCCTATTTTAGTCTGACGTAAATGGTTCATAATCGGTATCATTGAGTAGTCTTTTCATAATAATGCGCGGGAGCCTGCCGCAGGGAACAGATTTGCTTCCGCTTTGAGCCAAAAACATATGGCTGCGAGAACCACCATTGAGATCGCTGGTCCCGTCAAGACCACGTCCATTTTTCCACAAGTAATGACCTGCAGGAAAGGAAAGATCATGGACCCCACAGGAGAAGACCTCTGCGGATGGGAACTCAATAATCTAGACAATGACATTTTCGATATTGAGGTGCTGGGAGTTTTTGGAGGGTGTAAAAATTGTGAACATGTAGCCGCATGCACCTCCCCGTGCGAATCGGTGCGGCGCCTGGTACCGAAAGAGGGCAGGATTGTCGGACTGGGTCATGAAAAGGAACAGGATGGACCCAGGATCAGTTACTTCGCTCTACTTAACGGGGATGAAGTGAAATTCATCAGGTTGAGCGCGCCGGATCATTACTGGGCCAGGGCGAGCTACATGTCAGAGGAACTGGTGCCGTCCTGGGCCTTGTCAGAATTGGAACTGCAGCAATAACGGCAAAAGCGGGATACTTGAGGGGAATTTCAAACTTATGGACATTCCGGTGTTTGATTTCTGGAACAAACTGATGGTCAATATGTGGTCGAAATGCGCCACGCCTGCCGGGAGTCCTTTCGCTTGGTTTACGCAATTGGATAAAGGGAAAAGTCAGTGGCTACTGCCTCAGAAGATGGCCGAGGCGATAGCCGATTCCTTTGCGGGTTTCATCGTGGATAAGAAATCCGGCGCCGGGGAGGTCGATTCAGTTTCTGAGCTTATGTCGAACTTGATGCAAACGGGGTTCGAGGGATATCTTGAACTGCAGAAGAGATGGATTGACGGGGCTAAGGCAGGGACCTCTACTCTCCAGGATGTGGAATCTTTGAGCCAGGCGCCGTCGATCTGGCTTGATTCCATCAGGAAACTTCTCGGTCTCATCCCGAAGGTTGAGGCTGGCGGTGCGGGTGGCTCTTCCCAGGAGGTTATTGTAAAGTACGCCGCCTTTTCTGCGAAGATGAGCGAGCTTCTTTACCGGCTCTGCCTCCCAATGGACAAAGCGTCGAAAGCCATGGTGAAAAAGCTGGAGGGGGCGGGAAGAGATGGCAGGCTCACTCAAAATTATGAGGAGGCTTCAGGCGTCTGGCTTTCCGTCCTTGAGAGCTCCTACCTGGAACTGCTCAAATCGCCGAATTACACTGAATTGTTGCATGAAACGGCGGATGCCTACGAGCAATACTGTCAGCTCAGGCGGCAGGTGTACGGTCCTTCTGCGAAAGCCGCTATTAAGCCACAGGACAGGGCAGTTGACGAACTAACCGATGAAATGAGCAAACTTAGGGAAAAGCTCGAAGAACTTCTGAAGAAAGTGGATTTACAAACCAACCCGCCTGCGGGGCCCGCCGAGTAATTCCATAACGGATCATAAACTCGGATCGAAAGACCCCCATACCGTTCCAGCACCGGTATGGGGGTCCGTTTTTTTGCCGTATTGATGCGAGACTATTATTTAAGAAATCTCAAGGAAGCTTATTCTTGGGCGATGCCGCTTTCCCGGATGGACGCCTCCCTGGCGCGCTCTGGCCGGGTTTTGTTTTTTTTGCAGCTTTCGCGGCAGGGGGAACCAGAACAAGCGGGCGCTTGCGCGATGCCTTCCCGATTTTTTTCTCTTCGCCCACAGTATACGCATGATCGGGGACTGCAATAAGTGATACAGGGACTTGCGGTTCTTCCTTCTGTTCTTCTTTTGTCTCGCTAAAAGGGCTGGAGGCTTTGATTGTCAAATTCGTATCCATATCTATCTGGAAACAAACCGGGCCTCTGCATGTTTTGCCCTGCTCCGGAGCAGACAGGCTCGGCACGCAAAACCGAAGGTGAAGGGCACATTCGGACGTCGGAACGGACCACGAGGTTGCAAGGGATGCATGGCCTTTGGGAAATACGCAGACTTCAGCATCGATATAGTCCAGCGGAGCGAGGGAAGCTTCCTTTTCAACGATGTCATCGTTTTCGGCTATGCAGATAAGCCAGGGGACTTTCTTTTCTTTCAACCGTTTCAAATTGAGCTTTCGGCCGAATAGGGTCACCGGCAGAGTTCCTTCAGCGTCGATTGGAGTCGAGTAGGAATCAAAGCTCATTTTTGTAATGCCCAACGGGATGTCTTGCTGATCGTGTGTCAGCCAGTGATTGACCGCCGCAGCGGTCTTGTTGATTTTCTTTCGCGGACCATTCTGGATGTCAAACATGCTGATGTCACGATGAAATGAGGCGATAGGCGACTCGGTCTCCAGTTTGCGCAGCTTGTAAACCCATCCCAAGATCCGGCCATCGATCACCGTGTTTCCGTTCGGGAGCACTTTACAAGAGTACCTGATGTCTCTGAATCTGGGCGGCAGGCTCATCATGTACTCCGCCAGAGTTTTGCTCCGGCTCCCGTCCACCGGGGTGGCGCAGGTAATCAAGGCATCCACGAGGTCGTCGAGTTCCCCGGCGAGAAGCGCGGCCAGAGCATGGTAGCCGCCCTGGCAGAAGCCATTCAGGGTGACCTGTCTGTTATGTCTTGCCATCAGTTCCCCGCAGAACAATCGTAAATCGAGAGCGTCATCTTCTCCGGTCATGGTCTGGACAGCCGGGTTGGTATCTATATCTTTAATTATACGAATGTAGGTCGGTATTCCCTGATTTGCGTAGCAGTGAACGTAGCTCCTTTGTTCTCCCGGCAAAAAGGCAAGAATGTTGGCCCCCAGGACATAGGGGGGAATGATCAGGATGGGTTTGTTCCTGGCGGTTACATTCTTTTCCGCAGGAAGTACCTGATACAGGCCGAAACGATCGGTTTCAGCCACCTTCACATATCCGGGGCTATCCAGGTGGAAGCCGTATTCTGCTTTGATCTCTTCTATGGCCTCAGGGTATTCATGAACAGCTATCTTGAGAGTCTCTTCCAGTCTGCAGGCAAAATCGCAAAAGCTGTCGTCGTCTGGGAGCGTATCCATCCAGGCAAGAAAACCTTCGCTAAGCTTGTTATAAAAAAACGTGTTCATGGCTCTCAGGCTTCCTGTCATCGAGGTGCTCGCAAGCCGTACGTTCAGATTGAATAATTCACCGTAGTCTTTCAGATTCTCAGCGGGAGACTTTTCGACGAGGTTGACTTTTTCTGCGTTCACGAAAGCACTCAGAGCATTTACAGACGGCCCCATAAACGCGTCGAAATATTTGAACATTCCGTACCAATAATCCTGGGCCGTTCTTGCTTGTGCGAACGCGGCCCGACTGATTTTAGGGGCGGCTTGCATGGACCTGCCCATAAAACTAGCCGCCGTACTAAACATTTCGAAAGGCGCGCTAAAATAGTTTTGCATTTTCCCCCCCATTCTCCCGGTATTCTACATTGGATGTAGAAAGGTTTGGCCGCCCTCCAGCGGTGTACTGTTCAGGGGCTCCCCCGTGCCCGGTTTTCTCGATGTAGATACTTGTAAAATAGGTATGTGCTCAAGTCAGCGTGAGGAAGAAGTGAGACAAAGATGGCTCGTCTGGTCTGATCGAGAAAACGCGGCGATGATACCAATAAGTCGAATCAATGTCAATTTTTAGGGATTTTAGGCCGTAAGGCTTTGAAAAATGAAATAAATGGGATTAAACAGGGGATCAGGCGGTTTTTTGCCCTGCAGCACTGAATATCAAAGAGACGAGATGGTAATCCTGGCGCCCTCGCACACTGTAAGTGGACTCGTTTCAGGGGCTTTCGCACTGCACCGTGCCTTTGAACGCGGGGCGTGTTCACGCCGGTCGAGATTCAGCTATCCTTTCGATCCAAGGCGCAGTCCCCCGTGTATGAAGAAGACCTCTCCGGCCAGCGCTTCGTTCCGATAGAGTTCCCCCACAAGGGAAGCGACTTCCTCCGGTTCGACCAAACGGCTGATCGGGACCTGCTCGATTATTTTATTCAACACTGCCGGGCTGATCTTTTTGACCATAGGTGTTCCCACATATCCGGGAGCAACGGCTACGCAACGGATTTTATCGGCCAGTCCCCGGCGGAAAAATTCTGCGGTAATCACTTTCGGGAATACCGACATTGCGGCTTTGGAGGAAGAGTAATTGAGTTGGCCCGCCGTTCCGAGCGACCCGGTAGAAGAGATCAGGCATATCAAGCCTTTGCAGTTGTTATTTACCATGCGCTCGACGCATTCCCGCACGGTAAGGAAAACTCCCGTGAGGTTTATCTTGATTACAGACTCGAACTGGGAGAGGGTCATTTTTTTGGTGACTTTGCCTGTGGCCGTGTCCGGAGAAACCATAAGCCCGTCTTTGATTATTCCGGCAAAAGGGGCCACAAGGTTGATCCGGCCGAACTTTTCGATGGCAAAGTCGGCCATCATGGAGCAGTCATTCTCGTTTGTGACATCGCACACAATTGTCCGCACGTCCGCATTCATTTCTCTTAATTCGGCTTCGGCAGGGGCCAGAAGGGATTCCGACACGTCAGCCAGGAGCACCTTCCCGCCATTGCCCGCCCAGTATCTTGCCAGCGCAAGCCCAATTCCCCCACTGCCTCCGGTAATTACCGCAACTGAATTGGTGATTTCCAACATGCTATATCAATCTCCGATTAGCCTTGATTTTCAGTTGAAAACGTTACTGGCCGCTAAACCGCACATTAACTATAATGAGGGGGTTCAGCAATTGAATGCAACACTAATCCCTTCACAACCCTTGACCAGGTTGCAGGCTGGGGAAGTCTGCACGCTGAAGCATCTCGGATACAGCCAGTTCACGAAAGGAATAGTCCGGCCTTGGCAGGAACTGCTCAGGCGGGGCTTTTAGCTCTATCTTTCCAAACACTTTCCCATGTTGTTGTAGCCGCTGTTCACAGCGTTTTTGAGAGTTTCACAACCCTTCTTGTTGCTCTCTATCCATTCACGGCAGGTCTTCTTGCCTTCCTCCGGGACCCAGGCGGCTTTATCAAGAAACGAGTTCAACACGCTTCCGGTCTGGTCCCAGAACATGATCATGTTGTTGATCACGCCTTCAGCGCTCATTCTTTGCAGATCGATCATCTGTTTCACCATTGCAGACTGTTCGTACATAAGTTCCCTCCATTAAATGATGTCCAAATAAACTATTCTTGGCCTATTGTTCCATTACGTAACTTCCAGGGGCTTTCTCCAGGGGATGATATTTGTCATTGCCCATTCCGGGAGGTTCGACTCTGGAATCGGATTTTTCCGATAACCACGCGACCCAGTCCATCCACCATGACCCTTGTTGCTCCTGTTGCCCCGAGAACCATTCATCCGCAGTAAGCGCTTGCGTGACGTCACTGATCCAGTATTTTCTCCTGGACCGCGCAGATGGAGGATTCACGACCCCGGTGATATGCCCTTCATCCGAAAGCGCAAATCTTTTTGGGCCTTTAACCAGGTTGCATGTCTTGAAGGCCTCTTTCCACGGACAGATATGATCCTGTTCAGTTCCCACCATATAAAGTGGCTGCCGGATGCGTGCCAGGTCAATGGAACGTTTGCCGAGCACCACCTTGTCCCCTTTGACCAGGTTGTTGCTCAGATAGAATTCACGAAGAAAATAAGAACACATTGCCGCAGGCAGTCGGGTTGAATCGCTGTTCCAGTAGAGAAATTCAGATTTGGGAGGCACCTCGCCCTGAAGGTAGTTATGGACATAGTAGCGCCATATAAGATTATTTGAGCGCAGCATACGGAAAGCCGCTGACATGTACTTTTTGTCGAGGTATCCTTCCTTTTCGGTCACTTCCTCGATCATCCTGACAACCTCTTCAGTGACATAGACTTCGAGTTCGCCGGGAGAAGAGTAATCAACCAGGGAGGCAAACAGGGTAAAGTCCCGGATCGGGATAGGAACACCTTTGGGACCTCGGTTGAGATAAGCCATCAAGGCGGTCAAAACGGTCCCGCCAATGCAATAGCCTGCGGCATGAACCTGCTTTGCTTTGCAGATTTCCCTGGCTACTTCGACAGCTTTCAGCGCCCCCTGAAGCATATAGTCCTCAAAAGTTATGTTGCGCATCTCCGGGGAAGGATTCTTCCAGCTTGTGATGAACACCGTAAAGCCCTGGTTGAGCAGATGGGCCACGAGGCTCTTTTCTTCGGTCAGATCAAGGATGTAGTATTTGTTTACCCATGGCTGAATGAGAACGACAGGGATTGAGAAAGTGGTCTCGGTCCTTGGCGAGTACTGGATAAGCTCCATAAGCCTGTTTCTGAAGACCACAAAGCCCGGGGTTGTGGCAATATTCTGCCCGACTTTGAATGCGCCTGTATCGGCAATCTTTATCAGGTTGTCACCACGCTGGATGTCCTCGAGCCAGTTCTCGTAGCCGTTCAACGTGCTCTCCCCTTTTGTTCGCACAAACTTCTGAACCGCCGAGGGGTTTGTCCAGAAAAAGTTTGCCGGAGAGATCGCATTGATGAGCTGATTGACCCAGAATATCGACCGCCGCCTTTCGTGTTCCGGGATCTCCGGGGCTTTGGCGACGTAGTCTCTAAGCCAGCTTGCGTAAGCGCCGTAGAGCTTATTGGCCAGCTTGGAATTGTTTTTTACCGCGTCCAGCAGGGTATCTTCCGGCTTATCCGGCTTGCCCTTCGCACTGCGGCTCTCAGGCAGCGATGAGGTTAGCTGCTCAGCGGCGACGGCCTGGATGCTCGCGCTCAACTTAGATGTAATGTTGAACAATTCCATTCCGTTGGACATCCAGGACTGGTGGATCTTGAAAAACGAACTTGCGATTCCAAAAGGATCGGCGGGCATGCTTGATGAATTCATTAGTCAGCCCTTCTGATGAAGGTTATTACCTCACCCACAGTCGATCCTCCTTCCAGTAAATCATCGGGAATCTTCACCCCGAATGTTTCTTCCAGGAAGACTTTGAAATTGACCGATGACATCGAATCCCATTCCGGAATGTGGTTCAGAGGAGTCTCCGGTTCGATCGGAAAACCCATCGCGTCAGGGAAAAGATCCGGAATACCCTCTCTGATTGTTTGAAGAACTTCTAACATGGCAGTCGTCTCCTTCTTTTGAAAATGTACAAACGAACAATAAACCCTAGATCCGAATCAGATTGGCTCCCCAGGACAAACCCCCGCCAAAGGCAGACGTAACAACAAGTTCGCCTCTGCGAATCGTATTGCTTGAAATTGCCTCATCCAGCGCTACTAAGACCGAAGCGCTCGCAGTGTTTCCATACCTGTCGAGATTGATAACGAACTTCTCTTTCGAAACGCCCAGGCCGGAAGCGATAGTATCGATAATGTTGATATTAGCCTGGTGAACTATGAACCAGTCGACGTCATTTAATGCGGCGCCGGATTGCTCCAGCAGTTCGATGACGATCTGCGTACCCTGTTTAGAGGCGAATTCAAATACGGCGTTTCCGTTCATCCTGAAATAGGCCATTCGGGGGTTGTCCATTTTTTCGAAGGGCAGCATGGTGCCGCCTGCAGGAACGCAGATTGCGTTGCTTTTGCTCCCATCGGTCCTGAGGCATGAATGATAGACGCCACGGTCCGAGTTTCCAGCTCGGAAAAGGATTGCGCCGGCGCCGTCCCCGAAAAGAGGGAAGGTGCCAAAATCCTTTTTGTACAGGATCTTCGAGTACATCTCGGATGCTATGAAGAGAATGTTCTCGAATTTCCCCGATTTGATCAAGGCATCGGCCATACAAATTCCGAAAGTGCTCCCGGAGCACACCGAATTGATATCGAAGGCAAAAGCGTTGGTCGCTCCCAGTTCATGTTGAACCCGAGTGGCGGTCGCCGGCTGAATGCGGTCAGGGGATGATGTGGAAAGCACTATCCCCTGGATGCTCCCAGCCGGAAAATCGGCTTTTTCCAGGCAGCTTCGAGCGGCTTTGATTGCCAAATCTGAGGTACATTGATCTTCCGGAGCGATTCTTCTGGACAAAACCCCGGTCTTTTGAGCTATGAGCTTTATGGAAGAGGATGGGAAATGGGCCAATTCCTCATTTGGCACGACCGACGCGGGTAGATAGCTCCCTGTTGAAAAAATTACGGAGTTTCTCATCTTAATCAGTCACGTTTTTCCGTTAGAGAGAGTCCCGCTCAATTCTTTAAAAACGGGTCTGCTGAGGTCAACCAACGCCAAAAGGCAAACTGGATGCCGCAATTTTATATCGTGCTATGAAATCTTCAATGGGGGAAATACTGTATTTCAGGGAGAGAAACTCATTACGCGGCAGACTGATTACTGGCTGGAAGATATAAGGCTTCTAAAGTAGCTGCGACGAGGTAATCCTTTCTTATATCTCTTCAGGTGAACTTCAGACGCTGACTTTTGAGGTCATCTACACACTGGCTGTGTAGCCGCTGCTTATACAGTACCATGAAATGATCTTCTACCAGGGGATGGTCCACCGGTTGAGAATTCCTGGGGCGATGTCGTCTTATTTTCCCGTTTTTGGTCGAGATAGATTCTAAGCTTTTCGGGCAGCCCGCGTTTCTTGGCCGAGCGGCTGCGGAGACTGGTCAGCATTCTGGCTGAAAGGGGCTGTTTGAGAGGAAATCCCCATTTCTTCTTGTATTCCCTCGGGGTGAGGTGATGGATACGAAGATGGTTCGCGGTAAGCTGCCGGAACTCAGCCTTGCACTCCATGCAGGTAACTTTGTCTTCCTGAATGGATGAGTGGGCATCTACCGCGGCGGGAGCCTCAGAAGCCTGGAATACCTGGCCTCCCACCAGGATGGATCTTCCTTCCTCTTCGGCGAGCCTCATACTTTGAAGCGCATTGTAGACTCTTACCAGCGCCTTCTCGATATCTTCACCCGTCATTTTGCTCATGGAAGCTTGAGCATGTACTATTTCGACCGCCAACTCGAGCAATTTCTTCTCCATTTGGACCGCTCCTTTGATGGAGGATACAGGTATGCGCAGATTTGAAAAGTTCCGGGTAAAATCTCCCCCCAATATGCTTATTGGAAATCCAATTGTAAAGAGAACCAAACCATATAAATTGTGGGATGGCTTCGGTCACGTCTTGGAAATCATCAAGTGCGGGATTCGACGGAGAGATTGCTGAGTCAATGGTTCGCCGGTAACGCTTCACGGCGATCGTCATAGCGACGACGATGAAAAGCGCGATTTGCCAGAGCTGAGGGATTATGTCCTGAAGACCATTGCCCTTAAGCAGGATACCCCGGACGATGCGCAGAAAATGGGTCTGTGGAAAATAGAAACCTGCCGGATGTATCCGAATTATCGCAGGCAAACCGCTGAGCCTTTTAGAGCTTTCCGAAAACTTTTTCCGGCGGTCGCCGTTCAGGGACATAGGAATGTGGGCTTGCCCCCTCATTCCACTCTTTTGAAACGTAGAGAGCACAGTAACAGCTCCCGAACTCCGCAACATCTTGCTCCCTGTAAGCGCAAGGGCAGATTATATCGCGGTCCCAGTCGCGGTCATTCGAGGCCAGCCTGCACGGGCAGCACATATACCCGTACCTGCTCTTGTTTTCCAGTAATCCTTGCAGGAGATGGAAAACCCTGGGCTTATCCTTATAAAAAAAATAACCTTTAGGTTCCTGTGTTTTTTGCAGGAAGTCGTAGAGCTGCTCAACGTTCATTAAAGGTCCAGCGCCTCCTTTATCTCTTCTCTTTTGAATCCGATGATGACTTTGCCTCCGATCAGGAGCATTGGGAAGGCACACGCCGGGTTGGTTTTTTTGATTTCCTCGAGTATTTGCCGCCTCTCGTCACCATCCAGATTATCGACGTGAACACAATCGTAATCTACACCGCATTTGTCGAGGAATTCAGCTTCATCTTTACAGTGGCTGCATGTACTCAGCGCGTAGAGCTTTACGTCGCTATCTTTCATCCTCACCCTCCCATAGACAGTAGCGAAGCGGAAAAATTCGTTGGCGGCGTCCCGTTTTTTATGCCCAGCCGGGTAAGGGCAAAGTCATAGCGAACCGGGTCGGCTGGACGGATTGCGCTGAAAGCCTCCGTAATTTCTATGGCACATCGCATGTCGGCCTGTTTTCGTGACGTGAGACCCATGGTGCCGGCGATCCTGTGCATGTGAGTGTCAAGGGGTACTATCAGGTGAGACGCTGGAATGCCTCGCCAGACTCCGGGATCTACATCATCACTTCTCACCATCCACCTCAAAAAGAGGTTCAGCCTCTTGCATGCGCTGCCCCCATCAGGTGAAGGTAAAAACATCGGCATCGTTCGTCCACCCGCCTTTTCAATTTTTCTCACAAATGCGGTAAGAGCCGGAAGAATATTCCTGTCATTTTCGCTGAAACCGGCCAGAAAACATGATTCCAGGCTCCCATATTCCACGATCAATTTTTTGAGGCCTTCAAGCAGGTTGGATAGTGTCCCGCCCGTTGTGAAGCGGTGCTTGAACAACCGAAATGCTTCTTTGATGTCGGCACGAGATTTTTCAAGCAGGAAAAGGGAAGGATTTGGGCCCATGACATTAAGAACTGTGCGAACGCTCATGAGGATCTGCTGCACCCTGCCGTATGCCAGCGCCGAAGCGATAAATCCGCTCAGTTCCCTATCGGGTTTATTCTCGTAGTGGTAAACGAACTCTAGAGGATCAGGGTGGATATGCTCGAAGCGGTTAAAATGCCCGTAAAGCTCTTCAAGAGCTGTCGCCGGCATTCCGAAGCCGATGGTGTCAGAATTGGAATTAGGATTAAAAACAGGGGCAGCGCCGGTAATCGAGATTTTCAAACGAAAGATACCTCCTAAAAGAAGAATGTGTTTTAAGAATACCACACTGAGAATCCTTCGAACAGACCGCATTCGGGACCTTTCGGCGCGTTCGGGCCAATTCTGTTGAAACATCAGAGCTTGTGGTATAAACCTCCCAATAAGGGCAGGGCGGTATATAGACCGATATCAGCACTGGACAATTATTTTCGCAGGGCCGATCGGAGCGCAGCGGGGCAACTCTACGCTCCGCCAGGTGGAGGTGTTAATGCGGCGGCTTCTTCTTTTGTCTTTCCTGGTCATTATTTTAATTTCCTCCGGCCCGCGGACAGTGTGTTCGCAGGAGGTACAGGGAAACAGTCCTGTCGAGGGCCTGGCTCAGCAGGCTGTGCCGTTAAATGACCCATGCGCTGAATGCCATATCCGCATCACTCCAGGCATCGTCGTGGACTGGCAGTTGAGCAAACACAGCGCTAATGACGTCGGCTGTTCCGCCTGCCATGGCGACGGGCACAATTCCATGACCGATGTTGACAAAGCCAGGCTCGCTGGTCCGGAAGTCTGCGCAAAATGTCATGCTACCCAGGTTGAGCAGTTCCGCAGGGGTAAGCACGCCCTGGCCTGGGGTTCGATGAAAGCCATGCCCACTCTTCACTGGCAGCCGATGGCTTCGGTCGAGGGGCTGAAAGGTTGCGGGTCCTGCCATCGTGTTGGCCTGAAAACCGAAGGAGAAGTCAAAGACCTTGTGGAGAAAGGAGCGGGTTTTGGGGCTAGTTCGTGCGACGTGTGCCATACGAGGCATCTTTTCTCGGTCGACGAAGCCCGGTCTCCGCAGGCGTGCAGGACTTGCCATATGGGAGTGGATCATCCACAGTGGGAAATGTATTCATCGTCCAAGCACGGGGTACGGTTTTTGCTCAAACAGAGCAGAATGCTTCCGGAAGATGCCGCGGCTCCCACATGCCAGAGTTGTCACTTCAATGATGGAAACCATGCGAACGTGACTGCCTGGGGATATCTTGCTTTGCGCCTGCCTTATCCTCAAGACGCCAAATGGGCAAAGGACCGGGCCGATATCCTGCAGGCCCTCGGAATCTTCGACCCCACCGGAAAGCCAACTCCGAGACTGGCTGCTATTGAGACATATAACATGATCAGGTTTACTGAGGAAGATTGGCAGACTGAAAGGGACAAAGCCCTCAAGTTATGCAATGACTGTCACTCGATTAATTTTGCTCGAGCAGAACTTGGCAAAGGCGATCAGATGATCCGGGAGGCAGACGCATTGATGGCCGAAGGGATACGCACAGTTGCCGCTCTTTATCTGGATGGATTGCTCAACAAGCCGGAAAGCTACTCTTACGCGTTCCCGGACCTGCTGGCCCTGAATAACGCGCCGACGGTCATCGAGCTAAAACTCTTCTCAATGTTTAATGAATACAGGATGAGAACATTCCAGGGGGCATTTCATTGCAGTCCGGATTATTCCTTCTGGTATGGCTTGAGCGCGATGCAGAGGAGCCTTACCGAAATCAGGGAACAGGCGGCCGAAATGCGGGCAGCGGTAAAGGCGGGAGAGCATCCCGCCAAAGGCGCGAAAAGATAACCTGGAGTTATGAAGATTATTTCCGATTTCAGTGCAACTCTGAACCAAGCGATAAACAGGCGGATGCTTAGCGCCTGGTATCCCATCGATGTCTTACTTTCGGGAGACGCCTCCCGATCGGGATTTTCAAAAGGTCCCCCGGCGATCCTTAGGGCCGCTTCAAGTCTGTATGAAAAAGCGCTCCGAAAAGATCAGACAAGGCGCCTGAGAAAGCGGGTAAAGCTGGCGGCCCCGGTCATCAGCATTGGGAATATCTCTGTTGGAGGGACAGGAAAGTCACCGCTTACGATCTGGATCTGCGAGTTTCTGCTAAAAATTGGGCTTCATCCCGCCGTCTTGTCCAGGGGATATGCAAGAAGGGGAGGCAGCCCGGGACCTGTACCATCACTCGATAACCCGGCCGAACTCTCCGGTCTTTTCGGCGATGAACCTGTAATGATATCGGAGTACCTGCCATCGGTGCCGGTCTGGGTTGGGGGGGACCGGGCGGCTTCGGGCATGGCTGCCTTGGCGCGAGGCGGAGTGGACGTGCTTGTGCTCGATGATGGCTTCCAGCATCTTGGGCTCTATCGAGACCTCGATATCGTTCTGCTCGACTGCCGTAGCCCTTTCGGAAACGGATTTGTCCTTCCGGCCGGCCCACTGCGCGAACCCCCTTCAAACCTTAAAAGGGCCGATGCTCTTGTGATTACTCACGCAGGCAAAGATGGCGACGCGGCGCTGCTGGGAGACAAGATTCGGGGACTTTTTCCCGGGATACCCGTTTTTGCCTGCCGGCATACTCTGAGAGGAATCGGCCTGACAAAAGGCGAACCTCTTTTTCCGCTAAGTTCACTTTTGGGTCGCAAGGCCGTTGTCTTTTCAGGGATTGCCCGGCCCGAGGGTTTTTTCAGTGACCTCGGAAAGGCCGGGCTGAGGATTTGCGATTCATTGAGCTTCCCCAACCATCACAGATATACGATGGGTGATTTCTCGAAGATCTTTGGCTCCGCGTCCAGACACGGCGCCGAAGTGATCATAACCACCGCAAAGGACGCCATCCGCATACCTCTGCCTTTCAGAAACGCCATAGCCGTTGCGGAACTGGGGATCGATTTCGGACCCGACCATGAGGGTTTCTGCAGCCTTACGCGAGGCCGGCTGGGCGTGACCGTGGGTTAAGAGGCTATTTCTTCTCTACCGGATACTTGCTATCAAACCACTCATTCCAGCCACCCTTGAGTACTTCGACTTTCTGGAAACCTGATTTTGCGAGCTGTGACGCCACACTGGCGCTGGTGTGCTCGTTGGGTCAGGCGCAGTATAAGACGATTGTCTTGTCCTTCGGATACTTGGTCATCCATTCATTGACTTCGGAAGGCGACTGCCGCTTCGCTCCCTGTACTTTCCACGGGCTGGAATTCCAACTACTTTCGGTTCGCACGTCTATTATTATCACGTCCGGATTTGCCAACTCTTGTTTTACTTGATCTTTGCCGACAACGATAAATCCGCTGGCCCCGCCGGCGAAAGATGCGGTAAGAATCACTATCGTGCACGCCAAAAGCAACAATTTCGAGTTCGATGGGATCATCACATTCTCCTTATTAGAATTGGTTTATCAAATGCTTGATAACCGATACCATCGAAAATAGTTATCAATTCTAATTAGTCAAAAATGAAATCCAGACTTTTTGAGGACCGCGTACAGCCTTTCAATCATGGGAAAGATGTTTATTTAAGGTATTGATAAAAAAATGGGATTGTGGACCAGTGATATTTCGGGCCTGGTGGAAACTTCGTTGATCGAAATCGACGGCGCCCAAAAATCGGGAAGCGGTACTCTGGTAAGATTTGCGGTTGCACTCTGTTCGCTTACGAACCAGCCGATGCGGATGGTCCGGATCAGAGAAAAACGCGACAAGCCTGGGCTTCGGCCGCAGCACCTTTGTGCCCTCAAAGCCTGCGCACAGCTTTCGTCCGGGCAGTTGGAGGGGGGCAAGGTCGGCTCCAGGGAAATCACTTACTATCCCGGGGGGAGCTTGACGGCGGGGGTTTTCGAATGGGATATTGGAACGGCAGGTTCGGCCACTATGCTGGCTTTTACTCTGATTCCTCTGGCTCTTTTTACGGGAGTGCGGACTAGTTTTACAATAAGGGGAGGCCTGTTTCAGGATTTTGCGCCAACGGCATTGCATATGGACAAAGTCCTCCTGCCGCTTTTGGGGCAGATGGGTGCGAAGATAGACCTGAAAATGATCCGCCCGGGATATGTGCCAAAGGGAAATGGCGAACTGAGCGTCTCAGTCGAATCGGTCAAGGCGCCTCTGAAGGCTTTTGAAAAGACACAAAGAGGGCAAATCAGCAAGATTCAAGGCATAGCGCTTGCTTCGCATCTCGAAAGCCAAGCGGTGGCCCGGCGCATGGCTGAGGGGAGCCGCGAACTGCTTGCGCAAAAAGGCTGCAGACCTGAAATCGACATCATAGAGGACACCACAGCCGTCCAAAAGGGTGCCGCGATGCTGCTGTGGGCTGAAACCGAAGGCGGCTGCCTGCTTGGATCAGACATGGCTGGAAAGCGCGGCCGCAGTTCGGAGTCAATAGCCCGGAGCACAGTGGAGGGCCTTTTGACTGACATCTCAACCGGAGCCACCGTGGACAGGTTTGTGGCCGACCAGTTGATTTTGTTCGCCGGCCTGGCGAACGGCCGTAGCCGCTATATCGTTCCATGGCTCACCGATCATATGGAATCCAACCTCTGGCTGATCGAGAAAATCCTTGGGGCCAGGACGGAATTTAAGGCAAATCTGATTTCCATTGACGGAATCGGCTTTTTCCGAGAATAATCACTATAACTTCAAATTGAGTCGAGAGGTTGGAGTCAGTTCTAGACTGAAGGGAGATTCGGGATGTTGCCCCGCATCAAAATTCGAGGAATTTACAGCACGGCGCTCACAAAACTTGCACTCGATTACGGGTTCCAGGTCGTCGAGCCTTCCGAAAAAATCAGAGGACGGTTTCATATGGACTCCCGGGATGATGGGGAATATGAAATTCTGATTCGGGACAGAGACGATTTCCAGGGAATCGAGGTCAGGGGGGAGGCCGACTATCTGTGTGAGTTGCTGGTTCATATGCAGGGATCGCTACTGGACGCCGTCATAGTCAGTTTTCTTCCAACGGACGACAGCGAACCGGTAGTCATCGCAAATCTGGAGCTGCCGGGAGGGGCCAAGGAAAAACTGGACTCGATTCGCGCCGGCGTGGTCCCGACTCTTAAGAATCATCACAGATTAAAGATCATAAACCCGGAGCTGCTCGAAGCGGCGGAAACCGAATTCGCACGGCATCCCGGGGACAGGGTGGACCTGGAAAAAAGACTCCTCAGGGAAGCTATTCTGGACCCATTGATCAAAGAGGGCCGGGTTAGGCTTGAGCACATAAGGGCATCCGGCAAAGCGATGCGTCCAAGGGAAGGGACTCTTCAGTCCGTGGCTGACGAGAGGATAATTTTCAAACGCAGTTTTTCGAAAGGCCGATATGACGGGCTTGATCTGCCCATCCGAAAGGGCGACTACTGCATCACTGAAATCAAGGAAGGCGAATGGTACGTAAGACACGTCTACTTCTCTAAAGAGCATCTTCGAATAGGTGAGTACTTCAACATCAATACGCCCACAGAGCTTTACCCCTACGGGGCAAGGTACATTGACCTCGAAGTGGACGTGATCCGAAGGACCGGGGAAATCGCGTTCGCGATAGATCGGGAAAAACTCGAGGTGCTCGCCCGGAAGGGTTGCATTGGGAAGGAACTGCAGAACAGGACGCTCATCGTCGCCGAGCAGATGCTGAGGAGCCTCAATCGTAAAAAGTCAAATGACTTACCGGAGCACGAATGAAGTTCAAAATGGCCTGGGCAATTCAATCCTTCTGTTTATGTTTCCTCTTTAACCTGGCTTTTGCCGCAGTCATATTCCTTGTGGCGGACAAGATCCTCGAAGCGCTGAATGTATGGGTTTCGCCTTTGATGGGACCGGGCGCGCCTGTCCTGTCGGAAGATTTACAGATGGCGCTAGGCAGCTTCGGGACCTTTGTCGTTCAGATACGCGGATACCTCGTGCCCGTGCTGGCCGCTCTGACAACAGCCATCACGTTGCTGCTATGGTTTTTTCTCTTTGTCGCCGGGGGGAGGCAAATCAGAAGGGCAGTGCTCGGCGCTGCTCAAGCTAAGATCGAAGTGAGCGCTAAACCAAAGGAGGAAGGAGAAGAGGCGCGTTAAAACTCTAAAATCCACTGGGGGAAGGATTTAAGTCGGCCGGATTGTTCAGTCCGATTCCATGCGCCCCTTCCCGATAAGGTATTCTAGCAGGTCATTACAACTGAGTTTCATTGCATTTGTATGTCGAGTTTGTTACTTTTTCACAGAATCTGTCGCAATTCCCCGTATAAAAAATCGCGGCTAACGCCGTCTGCCCAGCACCATTGGCATCGATTGCATGTCTCCTTGGAAAAGGGTATTTCAAACCCGGAGCTGTGCAGGACTTCCGGACTCAAGGATATACTGCAATAGAAGCAATTGCGAAGCGGCGGAAGCACGCAGTCTCGCGTAGCGCAGGAAAAGGAGATCCAGTCCCTGCGAGTATTTTCTCCGTGACAATTACGTAGAGACAACTTAGCGCTGAACGCCAGGACAGCCGTTTGCGTCCGCTGGACGTTTTTCTGCGCAGTTCGCTATCTGACCGCAGGACTGCGGCGAACACTCACCTGGCCGGGCGCCTTGCTTTCAATGAGATTTCGATTTCAATTCAGACCATCTTTTTGCGATGGCATCAAATATCTCAGCCCGGTCGTCGTCTCCATCGATTTCGAATTTATCCTTGACCTGGGTACAGCTCTTTCCGGGCTCGGCTCCCAATGCTGCTGAAAGCTTCAGTAGCTGTTCGAAGGAAAGATTCGGAATGTCCAGCTCGATAAAAATTAGGTTTTGGTCCTCACCTGCCAGTCGGTAGGCCTCTTCAACCGTAAGATCAAGCCTGAACCCTCTATAATGTTCCTCACTATATTTCCCGAGCGGCAATTTCAGCTCTTTAGCCGCACTGATAGCGTCATATCCTCTTATAGTCACGAGATCCTCCCTCAATAATTTACTGTCCCCTATATTATAATCATTAATTTTCTTCTTCTGCTGAACCGCCAGGTGTCTTACGAGTAAATCTCCGGCCTACGGCTGCGGAGCAGCATCTCGGAGGCGCTGCTCGAAACACCGGAGCATTCGAATGCCTGCTTTCCAGTATCGCGGTTACGCCTGGTAACTTTTGAAGGGGATTTTCGATCAGGTTTCGCCGTTAGACGGCGTGTCAAATGTCATGAAGCTGGAGCCGGCCAGAAGCAGCGGCAAATCCCCGACGTCGAAGTGCAGCACGTCCAGGCTTGAGCGCAGGTGCGAGCTGTCCGTCTTGTTGACATACTCCCCAAGAACGAAACGGCAGTTCATAAGATCAGCGACATATACTATGTGCGCCAGGGGATGGTTCCCGCTAGATTTGGCGGGCTCATGATGATGGAGCACCGTTTCGCTGACGAGCTCCGGCATACCCCAGCAGCGGGCCATCTGGTATCCTGCGTCAGTATGAGCTATGCCGAACAGTGTTTTCTCAGCGACTGCCAGATCGTTGCCCTTTATTTGAAGTTGTCGATAAAAGAGTGGATAAGCGCTGTGCATGTACTGGTCAAGGATTACCTTTCCGATGTCATGCAATAGGCCGGCCGTGTAAGCCAGGTCGGGGTGCGCCTTTCCGGTAAGTTCTGCGAGCTTGCTGCTGATGTGGGCTGTGCGCACTGAATGATGAAAGATGCCCCCCTTACAAAGAGAATATCCACGTGACGCCTGGGAGACAAAGTTTTCCACAGAGGAGGAAAGGGCCAGGAGCATCAGGTTCTTTTCCCCAATCCTGAGCAATGCCTTGTCTATCGAATCGACTTTCATACCGTGGTTAATGGAAACCGAGTTGCACATCCTTATGATTCTTGCGCTCAGGACCTGGTCCTGAACAACTTCCTGCGAGACCTCCCTGAAGCTGGAAGCCTCATCGTTGATCATGCGGATAATCTTAAGAGCTATCTGAGGAATGGGAATCAGTTTTTCGATCACTTCATTGAGTTGCTCAGACGTTGGCCGGGTATGATGATGATCGGCAACAGTCTTCGCGGCGGGGATAACAAAGGGTTCGATGGTCGTTTGCCAGGTTGTGAGATTAAGACTTATACAATAGGCGAAACATCCGCCTACTTCGATCTGCCTGATCGGGATTTTTTCGTTCTGGAGGATATACTGCACCATTTCCGCCGTGCGTCCGCCGATGTCGAGCGTCAAATCGGCCTGTGAGATCGGGTCGATGAGCGCTCCTCCTGCAACGCAGGCCTGCAACCTTTCCTTTCTGGCGCCTTGTCTGCAAAGCTCGTCGATGAAAATGGGCATACCGGTAACAGCGCTTACCTCCGGGTTCCAGGTAAGGTCCATGCTGGGCGGTTCGGGGAGGAGAAGGTGGATGAGACCACCAATTCCGGCCTCCCGGTCAACTAGAGTGACACCAACGCAACTTCCCAGGAAAGCCTGCATGATCTCCGGTTTCTTCCCGCTGATCTTGTATGAACCGGAGGCTACCATATGCACTATCATCGAATCTTCTCGCCTTTTTAGAGAGTTTCCATGGGGCATGAAATATAAATCGGACAGGAAAGGGTATTTCTTCAGTGTATTTGGAGGCAAATAGAGTGCGCTACGGGATTTGATCCGGAAAAGCCGCAGTCAGTAAAGTGCGGCTCCGTGCGAAAAAAGAGAGGTGAGCCGGTGAAATTAGTTCAGGAACACGTCACGGTAGTAATCGAAATGTTCCGTAACCGAGCCTGCTCCGCGGATTACTGCACGAAGCGGGTCTTCGGATTTTTCCACATCGAGTCCCACAGCCTGGTGAATCAGCGCTCGAAGCCCTTTCAGAAGAGAACCACCGCCGGCAAGCCAAATGCCATTCTCGGCTATATCTGAAGCCAGGTCCGGCGAGGCTTTTTCCAAAACACGCCGAACAGCTTCAATTATTGCCTGTGTAGGCTCTTTCATGGCCAACCTGACATCGGCATCAGTTATGGTGATAATTTTAGGCATGCCGCTTGCGAGGTCTTTTCCCCGGAGCTTTATCTCAAGGGTCCTTTTGAGTGGAACTGCGGAACCTATCTTCATTTTAATCACTTCGGCCATCATCTCGCTTATGGCTATGCTGTGTTGCTGTCTGACAAACTGGCAGATGGCTTCGTTGGCCTCATCGCCCGCCACTCTGAGCGACTCGCTGCAGGAGACTGCGAATTGCGAAATGATTGCCACTTCGGTTGTCCCCCCGCCAATGTCAACAACCATTTGTCCGGCGGGCTGATCGACGGGAAGACCTGCCCCGATTGCGGCGGCCATTGGCTCATCGATAAGGAACACCTTGCCGGCGCCTGCCATATCAGCGGCTTCTATTACCGCACGCTTCTCAACCGAGGTGATCCCTACCGGGACGGCTACAACCAGTTTGGGCCTGGAGAGGGGGAGCCTCCTGAACACTTTGCTAAGAAATGAGCGGACCATAAAAGAGGCCGTTTCAAAATCGTGAATAACTCCGTCCCGCATGGGCCTGGTTACAATTGTCCCCCTGGTGTGGCGGCCGGACAGGTTCTTTGCTTCCCGCCCGATGGCAATCACCCTCCCGGACTCTTTTTCTACGGCCACCATAGATGGTTCATCCAGAACGACACCTTTTCCCTTGACATATATGAGGGTATTGGCGGTACCAAGGTCCATTGCCATATCTTTGGACAGAAAATCCATCATCCTGCCGAACATTTCACGATCCCCTTTCACTCCAGGTTTTGAAAACTATCAGGTCATCAGGCTGGCGCAGTATATATCAAAAGAGCGGTCCTCTTTGCAAAAAATACTTTTCCGAACCAAAATTCATCTTTACTGCCCTTTTTAGAAAGAAAATCGAATGATTTGGGTTGACAAATAGTTTCTATATCTCCATAGATACTCATACTTCGGTTCTGCGAAAGGGCTGGATGGCCGGTTCTCAAAAAGTCGGACCATACAATGTTTCACCAGTCTCGTTCCCGAAATCGGGACAATCAAAAAGGAGAGTATTTGATGCGACGCAAAAGGAAGTTCGGATGCGTTCTCCTTCTTGTTGCTCTTTGTTCGCTTTTTCACCAAATCTCATATGCTAAAGTAAATCAACATGTAAATGCGCGTTCGGCTATTCTGTTGGACATGGAAGGCGGCAGCGTTCTTTTTGAGCAAAATGCTGATTATCTTATTGCGCCTGCGTCAATTACCAAGATTTTAACCCTGTATCTGATTTTTGAAGCCATTAAGCAAGGGCAGGTTCGCCTTTCCGATAAAGTCGAAGTCAGCAGCCGGGCCGCTTCTACGGGCGGTTCCCGGATGGGGCTCAAAGCGGGTACCTACGTCCCGCTGGAGGAAATAGTCAAGGGAATCGCCGTGGTGTCGGGTAATGACGCCTGTGTCGCCGCGGCCGAACACATCAGCGGCAGCGTGGAACGATTCGTTAAAAAAATGAACGCGAAAGCCCGTGAACTCGGAATGACCAAATCCGAGTTTATGACGCCGAACGGACTTCCTGCCACGGGGCAGGTAACTACGGCGCGCGATATAGCAAGACTTTCAGTCGCCTACCTTCGGCGTTTCCCTGAATCGCTGACTATACACTCGATGCAGTCATATACTTATTGTAAACATTCGCATCACAACGCCAACAGGCTTCTCGGGAAGTGCCCCGGAGTGGACGGCCTGAAGACCGGTTTTGTCTGTGCATCGGGCTATAATATATCGGCAACCGCCAAACGCAGTGGTACCAGGGTACTTGCTGTTGTAATGGGGGCGAGAAATCCATGGATCAGGTGTTCTGAAGCTGAGAGGCTGATCGAGGCGGGGTTCCGCGAAACCGGTGCCCCTTATAATGAACTCAAAAGCGTTGCGTTAACGTCCGCGGAAGCGGGCCCCGAGTTAAGCCGAACTCAAAAAGCGCGGGCCAAAAAAGCCGGAAAACCAGCTACGCTTGCCGCACGCGGCAATAAAAACCGGGTGACCTCGAAAAAACTGGCCTTGAAGGAAAAGAAAAGAATAAAGACGGCAGATAAAAAATCGACTGTAAAGAACGGAAAAACTCTTTCCCGGCACGCCTCATCTAAGAACAGACCTGTCAGGGTGGCCTCTGGCAAAAAGTCCGAGAGTGCAAAGACTGCGGGCGCTATAGCCAAAAGCGGCAGGCATGACAAAGCGAAATCGGCCAGGTCGAAAAAAGAAGAGACCAGGGCAGTTGCAAAAAAGAAAAATGTCAGAGGCACCCCTCATGCCAACGCTCTGAAAAAGAGGGCAAAGGGATAAACGGAAATTAAAGAGAGCCAACACCTCCTTCCTCCTTACTCTTGAATTGCCTTTCGCGAGCATTATCATTGACCCGTTGGATATCTTCCATCTTTGTTAACCAAAGGAGGAGAGTACTGTCCGATACGGTCCAGTAGGTGCTCGATTACAAGGAAGTTCTTGCTGAGACAAAGTCCGGGAGAAAATTTGTATTCCTCGATTTTTTCAATCCACGGTGAGATTTTGATATCATAATCTGGACGCCATTGAGGAAATCGGTCGAGATGATATAATTGTACTCTGCTTGCGTTTGGATAACTGCCAGGAGAGCAAAATGGATTCTTTTGAATATAGGGTTACCGTCCATCCGGCCGATGCTTTTAGAGAAATGATCTGGTTCTGTTCCCGTGAGGGAAGCTGTAATATGGAAGTGGTAACTTCCGAACAGATAAAGAAAATGGAAAATTTGCTAAACGAAGGAGGCCTTCAGGGGTGGGAACTCGTGCAGGCGAATTTCGGAAAAGAAGGCGTGCTTGTTTTCTGGAAAAGACAAATTCTGATGGGATAAGTCTGGCAGGGTGTGGAAATCAGTTCCGGTCTGCAAATTCTCAGTACGGGTATAAACTGCCGCTAAGGTCTTACTCCCGAGCTCGATTAACGCAATGGTAGGCAAGGACGAAAAGAACGGTTCCAAGCACAGCGAGCAGCAGATAGGATGAAAAATCGGGAGGCTGGCCAAAGGCAGCCGCCCGAATTGCTTTGGAGGCATGGGTAAGCGGCAGAAACTGAAGGATGTACTGCACCCATGCCGGCATTCTGTCCACAGGAAAAAAAGTTCCCCCCAAAAAAGCCATCGGAGTAATGAAGAAGTTGGTGAGAAGTGCCTGGTCGGAATGCGATTTTACGAGCATGGCGAGCCCGACGGCCAGTGAAGCGAAAACGAAACTGTTCAACGCCACAGCTAACCAGAAATAAAAGTTGTAAGACAGAACTACACCGGATAGGGCCGCTATCAATAGAATCAAAAGGACCGAAAACAGTGCCCTGGTAATTCCAGCCAGTACCTCTCCGCTTACGTAAGATATATTCCTGATTGGCGCCGCCTGAAACTCCTCGAATATATGCCAATAGAACCGTGCAATGTTTATCTCGCCTGCTATGGCGAAAGCCTGGATCATGCAGTTCATTGCCACAAGACCGGGAATCAGGAATTGCAGGTAGGAATGCCCGTCCAATTTTACGTCCCGTCCCATACCCATTCCGAAAGCGATTAGATAAAGCAGAGGACTTACCGACATAGAGGCCAGTTGCCTGAAAAACCTCTTGCGCAGGATGAGAATTTCGCGCTGGTAGATTGCGAGCATGGCTCTCATGCTATAACCTTTTTCCCGGTAAGGGAGATGAAAACGTCTTCGAGGTTAACCCGTCTGAGTGAAAGGCTGCCCTCATGCGCAGCGATGTGCCCGTTCGCATCGTCTATATCCCGGAAGTAGAGGGTCTCAATGCCTCCGTTGGCGACCCGGTCCAAAGCCCATGTCCCCAAGGCATCCATCAGATTCTTCGTGGTGTCCAGGGCTACTATCCTGCCTTCGTCAAGGAAAGCGACACGGTCGGCCAGGAACTCGGCCTCTTCTATGTAGTGAGTAGTGAGAAAGATGGTCGTCCCGCTCTGCTGGATCTTTTTGATAAGCGACCATATGCGGCGCCTGATCGCGGGATCGAGACCCGCTGTAGGTTCGTCGAGAAATAGTATCTTCGGAGAGTGCATGAGCGCCCTGGCGATCATCACCCTTCTTTTCATTCCGCCTGAGAGGGCCTTTATCGGGCTGTCTACTCTGTCTGCGATTTCCACGTACTCCAGGAGTTCGCGGATGCGCTGCGCCCGTTCTTTTCGCGGCATCAGGAAGAGTTTTCCGTGCAGGTGCAGGTTCTCGCCCACAGTCAGTTCGTTATCGAGATTGATGTTCTGCGGTACAATGCCGCATTGGCGTTTGGCCTGCAGGCTTTCCTTCTCTGTGTGAAACCCGTGCAGCCACGCGTCACCCGCAGAAGGGACTGCAAGCCCGGTAAGTATTTTAATGGTCGTCGTCTTGCCCGAGCCATTCGGCCCTAGGTACGCAAACAACTCACCCTCACAAACCCTGAGGCTGATGCCTTTGAGGGCTTCCACCTGCTTGTAATTCTTCCGGAGGTTTTCGAATCGGATCATTTTTTCTCACGAGCAATAGAATAATGCGTGGCCGGAATTTAACAGGATTTGTCTTCAGTGGAAATAGCCGATGTAATTACGAGGTGCATTTTACTTTGGTATGAGCCCGCAGTCCTCACAGCGGCGGCACGCTATGAACCTTGGTCGTGGCATTGGGCATGGCCTGCCCGGGGTCCATCCGGAAACACCTGATAGGAGACCGGCAGTTTCCGATTCCGATTCTTTGACACGGAAAAAGGGATTTCAACTACGCTGGGTTGATTGCTAGTTGCAGGTATATTTGCAGAGTAAAAATCGAATAGGGCTGGATGGCCGAGAAGGTAATGTGGGGGAGGATACAAAGGAGGCTTGGTTCGTGAGGACAACAGGGCCGTTATGACGTAAGCGCTCACCGCAGTCTCTCATGACCGGCGGAGCATCATGAGAAGGTGCTCCAGCTATGCTTTCGGCGCCTGTTCACCGCTGCCGGACCTCTGGCGCTTCGCGACCGGATAACGAGTTGTCCGGGCCACCTACAATCTCAACGCTCTGCGAGGTGGCTGCATCCCCGGATCACGGCCGGGGTTCTTCGCGCTGGACGCTTAGCGCTATCGTGTCTGATAGCTGAAGATCCTCTTCAAGACAGAGGCCGCTGCTACTGTGTAGAAGGTGGCCGATAGCCTACTCCAACGATTCCGCCAAGTCCGGTTATTTGCAGGCCGTAAATAACCGCTTCGGCTTTATTGGTTTCGACAAAGATTATATCTCTATCCTTAACTTCAATATTGTTGCTGGAACTTTGCTCCTGAAGGTCCTTAAAGCTTAACTGAACGACGTCAGGCTTTCCGTCTCCCTTTGTCCTGACCAGCTTGATGGCCCCTTCTTCCGCATAGGGGGCGAAACCTCCTGCGGCGACAATGGCTTGGGGGATATTCATCCTCTTCTTTATCGGGTAATTTCCCGGCTTTCGTACCGCTCCGTCCACGTAAATCATTCCGGCTTCAGGAACATAGATCACGTCCCCGCTTTTGATCTCGATATTAAGTTCTTCTCCACCACCCCTGGCTAACTCGTCGAGGTCGATAAGGAATGTGCCGGGCCGATCAGAATCCCTGGCTGCACGGCGAACCTGGACCATTTTACCGGCGGTATCGGCAAGACCTTCGCCAAGGGCCATGGCTTCAAACAGGTTTTGGCGACTGAGATATGGAAAAGTTCCCGTCTTTTTAAATGCTCCCATTAGTATAATTTTGCCGGACACCTGTTCTTTCACAAAAATACTCACATGGGGGTTCCGTAAATATTTGGCCCTATAGAGTTCCTCTATTTTTTGTTCCGCCTCACGCGTTGTGAGACCATTTACTTCAACGGACCCGATGAGGGGAAGAGATATGAAACCGCGGGCGCCGACTCTTGCTTCGGACTTGAGGTCCTGGGCTTCAAAGACAGAGACCTGGAGCAGGTCTCCTTCGCCGACCACATAGTCCTTGAGAGTTGGAGCGCTTTTTACGGAAGCAAAAAGTCTCTCGTTTATTGTTCTTACTTCCTGCTTTGAGCCACTTTCCTGCGCCACAACATCTTCGAGCTTTGCATTGGGTTCAGGTCCACTGCGGACACCGCACCCAAACATGAACCCGGCCAAAGGCACAATGGCACAACAGAAATAAAAATACCTGGCATACGATTTCATTGCCGTCTCTCCCGGAGTTGAATTATGGCGCCTTTGATTTGCGGGGGCGCCCCCCTTTTTGTTCAATTTCCCCAAAAGCTATTGCGCACTCTTTGTGTTATTGCCAGACGAAAGTCCCAGCGCCGCAGCGCCCCCAGCTACGCCGGCAACTCCACCGATTACCCCGATCGTAGTTGCGTTGATTCCGCCGGCAGCAACAGGAGGGTCAACCACCGTAACAGGCGCTGCAGCAACTCCGGCCAAAGTCGGCCCACAGACCAATTGACCTGCAGTATTTGTAAACACGAGTTTATCGCCAACTACGGCAGCGCTGCCTTCCACACTTCCACCTGGCGTCTCCGGATTAATTTCCTGACACTCACATACGGACTCGGCATGCACGAATCTCACCATAGCGTCCGAATGCAACCTGTAATTAACCTTGCCGGCATTGACGGTACAAACCCATTTGCCATCCACATTGTTTAATGAAAAGATGGCCTTATCCTGAGCTATGATGCTGAAATTCACCCCGTGAACTGTGGCCGGTCCGCCGCTGACCTCCATGATAGCGCCTTCCTTCAGCGGGAAATTTGTCGTCAACTGGACCACCTGGCCACTTTTTTCCGTCACTTTCACCACGCCTTTGGGAAGTACGGTCATCACAGACTCTACCGCTCCGGCGGACCCAAGGCAGGACACTATGAGGACCGTCACTAAAATCTGCACCACGAGTCGATTCATCCTCATTGCTTCTCTCCTTCCGGATAATTCAAAAGTACGGTACCACTTAAGCGATACGCTAAAAAGATGCCAAGCCAACTCAACACTCCGGAGTCATTCCTTTTCAACAAATCGGTCCGGGAATTCAATAGCTTGAAATGAATTTAGTTTTTGTTCTAAAATAGTAGGCGTCTTAGTTCATCCTCATTATTAAAGGACCCGAATTGGCCTTGCGCTCAAGGATAGCTCTTGCGATTTTTTTGACGGTACTGTCAGGCTGCCTGCTATCGTACTCAATATGGACTTATAAAATTTCAGGGAAGAACCCGACCGGTCTCGGAGAGTTTGCAGCCGGCTTTTTCCCGGAAGCTCAGGTTTTGAACGGGCATTCCAGGTACCTCGCACTCGACCCCGCCGGAGCGGCGGAGTGTTACAAAAAGGCGATTTTGGCCGAACCCTCCCTTATAGATGCCTGGATTGGGCTGGCCAGGGTCCAGATCGCAAACGAAAACAAGCAGGAAGCCCGCAAGACCCTGGACATTATTGCCCCGGCTATTGATTCGATCAGCACCTGGAAATGGCAGGAGCTGCTCTTTGCCTACGATCTTCACGATGAGCTTTATTTTGAGAAATGCTTCAACTTTATACTTTCCTACCTCCCTCATTATATAAAAGAGGCCAGTTGGCTAAGCTCACGGTTTTGGGGAGGATGGGAAGAGGTTGTGTCCCACATTTTCTCTTGCAACTACCCGGCGTTTCTAATCGAGCTCATGGACTCGAAGCAACCCGATGCCGCGCTCGCTCTCTTCAAAACCATGGAAAAAGAAGGTACTCACTTGGAAGAAAAGGACCAGCTTCGGTTCTGTGATTTCCTGATTTTCAGTGACCGGCTCAAAGAGGCGAAGAGCATTTGGCGTCTCTGGAGGAAAAATGACGTATCCCTCTTCCATGATGGCGGATTTGAGACAGAGCCTCTGAACATGGCTTTTGGCTGGAGATTTCAAAGCGGTCCGGATTTTATCGTAGAGCGTACAACCGGGTCGGCCTTTTCGGGCAACTCGTGTCTGCATGTCCGTTTCAAGGGAACCGGCAATATTAATTCCGAACTTGTATATCAAATAGTCCCGGTAAGCCCCGGGACCGCTTACACTTTGCGCTTTGTCCGAAAGAGCAGCAATCTCACCACCGATCGGGGAGTGTTCCTGACGGTCAGCGGGTACAAAAATGAATTCAAAACCACAAGCGGACAGGTGCTCGGCGATTCCCCATGGAAGGAGGATAAAATCGAATTTAGTGTTCCCGCCGGATGTGAAGCCATTGTTCTGAGGGTCCTCAGGGATGAGAGCCTTAAAATGGACAACAAGATTTCAGGAGACTATTGGCTTGACTCTGTGGAACTGATGGAAAAAATGCCCTGAAGCGAGAAGCAGGGAGCAGGAATGAAGAATCCGGCAAAAACGTTTCAGGACTTGGATGTCTGGAAGAATTCGCATACCTTCGTGCTTGATGTCTATCGCCTGACAGCGACCTTCCCGGCGGATGAGCGATTCGGCATGGTCATCCAATTCCGGCGCTCAGCCGTGTCAATTCCGGCGAATATTGCCGAGGGGTTTCGAAAATACACGGCGGCTGATAAGGCGCGTTTCTTTAACACTGCCGAAGGATCACTGGAGGAATGCCGGTATTATTGCATTTTGGCCCAGGATCTCGGGTACGGCAATACAATCAATCTTCAAGAGGCGTTGGATGGGATCTCAGGACAACTGGCAGCCTACATTCGCAGGCTTCGGCAGTCTTGATTCCCGCTCCCCGCTCCTAGCTCCCCGCTCCTAGCTCCCCGCTCCCCTTCCCGCTCATCAGGACTAACAGTATTACAAAGTACAATTGATTTGCCGGGATTTGCCAGTTGAAATCCACCCACATATGTGAGAGAAAAGCTGCGCTGCCGGCCAGTGCGCCAACTCGAATGAGCTTCTCATCCCTTTCGAGCGATCTTGGCTCTCCGACTCTTTTTTTCGCGGCCCTTACAGCCGTAGCCCACCAGTAGCCCCAAAGCAGGGAAAAGATAAGCAAACTGAACGGCAAACCCCATTCCGAGGCGATCTGCAGATAATCGCAATGCGCAGCGCCGACCTGTAGTAGATCTGTATCGAATACCTGGTAAAGAAAGATAACCTGTCGATACGTACCGGCTCCAGTCCCTGTTAACCAATGGTCACGAATGAGGTTCAGGGTGAATCGCCAAATTGTAAATCTGGCAGGGGCGTCATGTTCGATTTCCGTAAAACGTTTAAGAATCTCTTCGAAACCGATAATCGAACCGTAAGCCAATATTATTACCCAGCAGCCGATAAGAATGAGGATTATAGACCTGCTGCGCCTTCTTCCAAGATAAGCCAGGACAATCGTGCCTATGCCAAGGCTGATTATTCCACCTCGCGATCCGGAGAAAATGAGACCCAAAAGCACGAACCCGGTGAGAAATATAAAAAAGAGCTGCTTTTCGCGGCTTTTCCGCAGACTCTCTTTTTCGTCAAAAGAAACCGAGTCCTTGTTGTTTTTAGCGCCCAGTCTCCATAGCCAAACAACCTGCAAAGGCCAGATCATTCCGAGAAAAGCCGCATAATGATCGCGGTTTACAAAAGTCCCGTGGGCGCCGTCGAAAAATCCAGGTCCCGTCGAAGGCACCAGTACCTGAGAGATCCCATAGAATGCTTCCAGACCGGCGATTACGAAAAGAAGAATTAAGAGTTTGCCCGGCTCTATTATTCCGTCGCGCATCGAACGGTGGAGAACCAAAGCGAAAAGGGCAAGGGCCAGAATCCACAATCCGCTCATAAAAGTATCGAGCGGCACGTAAGAAAGACTTGCACCCCAGCGGGAAACCCCGGTTACTTCCATAGACCTTTGCAGCCATACGGCCCGTTGCGGGCTGAGAACCGATATGATGGGCAACGGCAGGGGGATTATCTGCACAAAAGGATACGCAAGAATCGGGAGCAGCAGGAACAGCGGCTTTTTTACGTCCCTTAATGAAATGAAGTCCTTTGACACCAACAGACATAAAGCGAAAATAAGCCCGAAAATTCCGGCCACACCACTCCACAACCACGGCCTCGCCCCGCCGGCAAACATTGGCAAAACGATTATGGGAAAATAGACCAGGATCTTTTCGCAGGATCTTTTCGGGTTTTCCATTAAACTACTTTGTTTTTGCCAAATTCATGGAACATGAGGTATTCATCAAATGTTGGCGCCTCAAGCTCCGGATCTCTTATTCCGTGTACATTGCAATAACCAATTTGTATGAAAGGTAAATGGTTGCAATTACTGCAACGGCCGTAACTGCAAGCTCCTTTTTCCCTGGAGTTTTCCTTATTTGGAAAGTGAAAAGATCCAGCACACGCAAGAACTTGCCTCGGCATTTTGTGCATTGGTAGCGCCTGGAACGCGGAACCCAAATTGCTAATCCTTTGCGTTTTATGCGCTGAAGTTCCCCAATCTTGCAAATGGGGCAGAGCCTTACAGAATGAGTGTGAGCTATCTTATTTTCCGTATTCAATGTAGTACCTCATTAAAGGCGAAGTCCAAGAGCCGGATACGTAAATTCAGATACCTATCAATTAATTCAGCCATTCCGATTTAGGATGCTTCAGCTGCCATGAATATTTTTGATGATTCTGACGATTCTATCGAGGTCTTGCTCGCTCATTTGTGTGCCGGAAGGCAAGCATAAGCCTCTTTCGAATAAATACTCACTTACCTCGCCGCCTACAACACGAATCTTATAGGGTCCATTGCCCGAACTCCCTGCGTATTTTGCCTCTAATTTCCCTTCTCCTGCCTCAGCGCCGATTGATCCCGTTGCGTTAAAGACAGGCTGCAGGTGCATAGGCTTCCATAGAGGCCGAGACTCAATATTATGTTTCTCCAGTGCAAGACGGACAGTCTCACGGTCTGCACCGAACTCATCCGGATCAATCAAAATCACCGTTAGCCAACGGGTAGATCGCCCGTGTTGTGACTCCGGCATGAATTCAATGCCCGGAAGACCGCTTAGAGCCTCTTTGTAATAGCTATAGATCTTTTGCTTCTGTTCGACTCGCTGCTCAAGGACTCTGAGCTGGCCTCTCCCTATTGCCGCAACAATGTTGCTCATCCTATAATTATAGCCGATTTGAGAGTGTTCATAATGAGGGGCGGGATCTCGTGCCTGCTGCGACAGGAAACGGGCCTGCTCGATCAAGTGGCGATCGTCCGAGACCAGCATCCCTCCACCTGAAGAGGTGATGATCTTATTGCCATTGAAAGAAAACACAGCGGCCTTTGCCCCTGTCCCCGCATGTACATACTTGTATCTGTCTTGCTCTACCCGTATTCGTGAATTGTCGGTCTTCCTGTATTTAGCTCCTAAAGACTCGGCACAATCGACAACTACCGGAACACCATATAGTGCACAGATTTGAAGGATACGGTCCAAGTCAGCACATTGACCATAAAGATCGGTTGGCACAACCGCTTTCGGAAGAGAACCGCGCCGATAACATGTTTCAAGCTCTTCGGCAAGCAAGTCCGGATTCATATTCCATGAGGAAGGATCCGAATCTATAAATACCGGAGTACCCCCCTGAAATATGATCGGACTGATGCTTCCGATGAAAGTAAGCGTGGAGGCCAGCACCTCATCCCCCGGCTGTACGTCGAGGATGCGCAAAGCCAAGTGTAGCGCTGCCGTTCCGCTCGACAACGCAACGGCATATGGCATACCGGTCTTCTCGCAGAACTCCTTCTCGAAACCAGCCACCTGCGGTCCCATGGGGGCGATATAGTTACTCACGAACGCTTCTTGAATGAAGCGCATCTCTTCGCCGCTCATGTGCGGGGGGGAAAGGAAAATACGATTCGGTCTATCGTTTTGAACCATGGATTGTCGTTTGATTAGTTCCAAGGGTCCTTCCCTGTTATCGCTGGAGTGGTTTGGCTGGGACCCCCACCACAGTGCAGCCCTCCGCCACTGATTTGGTGACACACGCCCCGGCGCCTATGACCGCGCCATCCTCGATACGCAAGGGCTTCTCACTCGTGCCGTTTATGAAGACCGCCCCCGTTCCGACATAGACATCCCGTCCGAAATGGACCCACCCGGATACATGCACACCTGGCGCCAAAGTGGTATAGCTCCCGATGACGACGTCATGACCTATAGTGCAGTCCAGGTTGATTTGGACCTGCTGCCCCAGGATGATGTTCGTCGTGAGGATGCTTCCTGCACAGATTACCGTTCCCAGGCCTATCTCAATCCATCGGGACCTTTCGACTCGAGGATGTATGAGCGTTTCAAAGCCAAAACCTGCAGCAGCGGCTTTCTCCATAGCCATGCGTCGAGTCTTGGGATTGCCTATTGCGCCGACCACGGCCGCGTCGGGGAATGTCCTTGAAAGATCGTCCAGACCCATCACCGGAATGCCATTGAGTTCGGCGCCGTGCAACGCCTGCTTATCCTCTACGAAACAAGCCACCCGGTAGGTTTCTTGCTTTTCATTACAGGATTGAACCAACCAAGCCAGTTCTCTGCCGAATCCGCCTGCCCCATAGATTGCGATCGTCCTGGGATACATTGAAAGCCTCCACACCTGATTGCTTATCGGTGTACTTTTTTTCCGCAGATTGGTTGGCCTTGAGGAGGACCATGCGCACACCGTCTAAGAATATAGCAAGTCTATTCTTCTGCGCGTCATCCCATGAATTCTTCCATGGTCGCTCGGCCAGGGTGATTGATTCCTTCCCGTTTAAGCACCTTGAATACCGTCATGCAGATTATTTTCAAATCCAGCCGGAAGGAATTGTTGTCGACATACCAAACATCCAGCTTGAATTTATCTTCCCAACTCAGAGCGTTCCGGCCTTTGACTTGAGCCCATCCCGTTATACCCGGCTTGACGTCATGTCTTCGCATTTGCTCGCGAGAGTAACGCTCCAGGTAGCAGGTGAGTAGAGGCCGAGGTCCCACGAGGCTCATCTCCCCTTTCACCACGTTGATCAACGCCGGAAGTTCATCAAGACTGTAGCGGCGCAGAAGAACTCCCAGACTGGTTAACCGTTCTTCATCCGAGAGCAGGTTGCCATTTCTGTCTCTTTGATCTGTCATTGTTCTGCACTTGTACATCACAAATGGCCGACCATGAATTCCCGGCCTGACTTGACGGAATAGAGCGGGAGAGCCGTGTCGAAAGCGCACCAGAATGAGTATAGCAAACAGTAAAGGTGAAACAAGAAAAAGCAGAGAAGTAGAGAGTGTAATATCCATCAAGCGCTTTAAAAAGCTGGAACAAGGATGCCAACGTTTATCTCTATGGCGCAAAACACCTGATTTGAAAAAGGTGCAAAAAAAATGGCGAGGACGCATAATGCTTTCAATCGTCACGTAACTCTTGGTACTTTTAGACAACTCTTGATACCTCTTCTACAAAACTGAATCGTATATTTCCTTAATCTGGCGTGCATTTTCTCTGATATCCAGCAGATGGCGAACTCTTTCACGACCTGCCGCGGCAAGTCTTCTTGCGCGCAGAGGATCTCTCAGTACTTCAATGATCGTGTCAGCAAGGCGTACTGGATCATGTGCGGGCACAAGCCAACCTGTCTGGTTTGGAATCACAATATCGGGGAACCCCCCCACATTGGTTGCTATGGTCGGGACGCACGACAGCAGCGACTCTCCTGCTCCGCCCAGGTTTTCTGAATGGGACGGGTGTACGGCAACATCCAGGTCTGGATATAACTGATTCACATCATTCCGTGTGCCCAAAAAGATCGCGTCGTTGCCCAACCTCTGCCTTGCGTACCGATGTATAGTTCTTTCATATCCGGTTGTATTGTTCCATGCACCGCCAATGAATACAACCTTAATACCGGGAAGACGTTGCCTGCATAATGCAACTGCATCAATCAGGTCTTCGTGGCCTTTGAGTCCGCGTTTTTGTCCAAGATAGTGCTTGGGCGGATACATGTATGCCACCATCCCAATTAATGGTGACTGACTTGCCAGGCCCAATTCGCACCTCAGTTTGCCAGGGTACGCATTCGAGAAACTATTTAGGTCTATTCCATAGTACGATAAGAATACTCGATCTTTCCCGATGCCCTCATTGAGGTAGCGGTCATAGGTCCACTGACATGACGCAACCCACCTGTCAACACGGCCGGCAGTGCCGACATCCAACTCGCGGAAGAATTTGTGTTCAAGATGCAGTGGACCGGGCACTTGAAACAGGCGAGGGGTCCAGTGGGTTCTACCCAGTGAAAGGCGCATTGCGAGCGTTGTTCCAACAAAGTGGCTATGAATGACATGAGGGTTGACATACGATATCAAGGCTTTTAACTGTTTTAATCTCCTGGGCCATATCCATGGCTGGTGCATCGGAAGATCGGGCTGAAGGCGGTGAACAATTATACCTGATTTCTCCATGATTCCGGAATTACCGTTGGGGGGGAGGGCTACATGTACCTGGATGCCCAGTTTGACCAGTTCCCGTGTTTGCCGAAATGCCCAGGACGCCCCGGTTGACGTTTTCACTAAGTGCAGGACCCTCAGTTGCATCTCACCCTCTTAATCCAATGGGCCGTCATTTCTCTCAGCTCCCTCAGAAAGACGGTTCTCCTGTCCTGCATCATAGCTACGCTATACCGCCTTGCTACCCGCAAATTACGCTCAGACATAGTAGCCAGCCGACCCGGTTCGCTAAGGATGTCTTTGATCTTTTGAGCCAGGGCGCCGGCTTCCCCGGAGGGAACCATGTCTTGGCTGGGTATCAGCTCTGGAATCCCACCAACCATGCTGCCGATGCATGGTAGAGCCCTGGCCATAGCTTCCATCATGGCGCGTGGCAAGCCCTCCGTTCTGGAGGGAAGTGCGAAAAGATGTGCATTGTCCATTTCCATTCGCACAGCACTGCCCGCTGGTATTTGTCCCTTGAATGCTATTCGACCGGATAACCCGAGACCGGCAACCTTCCTTTCCAGTTCGGTGCGATGTTTTCCGTCCCCAACTATTGTGAGTTTTAGGTCCATGCCTTCTCGCACGCATCTGCCTACAGCCTCGATCAGGATGTCTGTGCCTTTATAGAGTTGTTCCAGTGATGCTACGGTGATAAGCCTGTAGCTGCCTTTGGCTGGGAAGTCGTTGCGAGCAATGGTGACATAGGCTTCAGGGACCAACTCAACGTCTGAAAAGCTTGCATCAAAGGTATTAGACCCGGGTCGATATTTACGCTGAAGACTTTTTTCCGTCACATAGGCAGCTGCACAGGCCGAAGCACATTGATGCCGCAACCGCCGTGTAAACCACCATCTAAACCACGGTCTCAACGGGTGCCTGACTGCACCCGGCGAAAAAACATCATGTGGATCACCTACCACATCAACGCCGTAAGGATGGCTGGTCTTGATCAACACCGGCACAAAATGGTCAGCGATTGACGAGGGCACGCGAAGAATGACAGCCTCACTGGAAAGTGCTGCGCTTCTCGCAACCCTCTTGATTTGAGCATAACGAGCAACATATTGCAGAGGGCCAAGATAGAAAGGAATCGGGAAAAATGAGACTCCTTTTCCATCTGCACGATGGTAATCTACAGGGGCATTATCAATATTCGTCACCCTCGCTGTTACCCTTACAGAATCAAATACTTCCAGGTAACTAGCCCAGAAAGGATAGCCAAATGCCGCTTGCGTCCATATTGCGCCATCTGGCGTCCTGGTGAATCTGTGTTCAAGAACGACGCTTAGGTGCAAGTGTTCTCCATCCCGGACCGTAAGATGGTTTGAGTTCGGTTAGCTCTATTTGTGTTAACGGAAGTCATTGCAAGCTTAAGTTTGACAAGAAAGGAAATTCCCGTAACGAAAACGACTGCCCAGATCGTTGGCCTGAAAAACTCAGTGAAGTCATTTCTGCAGGTCCATAAAAGGGATGCATACGCACACATCAACACTGCGAAGTGGTAAGGGTTTACCCTGGAGGCATGCTCATATTTCATAAGCAAATAACCGGCCAGGCCAAAAAACAGGACCACTCCAAAAGGGCCAAAATTCAAGAAAGGCTCGGCAATACCCGAAGAACCCATTCCCCCGCCTCTTGCAAAAGCGTAAGGATCTACTCTTTCCGTTATCCAAGCAGATGGAGCAACAGTATTTAGAGAATTTGCCCTGGTCCAATCAGGGTTTAAGTTGGGTATAATGCGTGTTAGGCCGGTCCAGTAAGACGCGCCATACCAATAAGGATTATTGTAATAGTCAATCTGATTTACTGTCTCAACCAGAGGTCCTAACGAACCGCCAGCTTCTGTTACAAAATCAAGAATATTAATATTGTTTACGGCATACGCAAAAGTCATATCCCTGGAATCTCTGAGTACCTTAACTGTCGGCGCCAGGAGGACGATTGCAATCAGTGCTACATACCCTATCTTCCTGGCCAATCGTTGATCCTTGCGATACCACATTGAAAGAAGCGCCATAAAATAGACAATGATCTGTCCTCTGAACCCATACAGGAAAAGAGGCGCGAAGACCAGAACAGAGATCATTGCGATCCATTTGATCTGTCGCCGAGAGGCTGCCGATCCTGCAATGACCATACCCATAAGTAGAAAAAGATAACCGGTTCCGAAAAGCCTGGGATCGTTATCCATTCTCAACATAAATGACTCGCCATAGGTAACCTGGAAAAGGTTAAGACTCCATACCCCAACACTTAAGAAAAGTACTCCCACTGCTCCTAATATCAAGCCTCCAATGAACAGATATCTAAGCGAAATACTAGATATCCTATCTGAAAGGTGGCGCTGCATCACGCTGTGCCTAGTACTACCAGTAGTGTACGTATAGAAAAGTGCCGATATGCTATAAAATGCGAAACCTGTTCCACAAAGACTCAAGGATTTAGAAAGACTTGGAGAAAATGGCCAAGGGCTTGAAATATCTACTCTAATACCCATCAACATCGGTATTATCATGCCAAAATGAAAAACACCAAGTAAAAGAAGATATCCTACAGGCAATGAAAACAAACCATTTTCTGTGCGCAAAGCAATGACTGTTACACCGGAAATCCATATGAATGTAGCTAGTGCAGCAGAAATGTTTACGCTAAGGATTTCTTCTTCGAAGCAAAAATAAAGAGATAAAGCACCTAGCATGAAGAACAGGAAACTCGCATAGAAAAGAAGAGTGCGGCGATTACCCATAATAACACCTTTCTACTTCAGCTGCGGATCGCGTTATGCTGAAGCGACTTGCATCTATCTTTCGAAGTGCCTCATGGTGATCCTTTTCTAGAGAACAGTGCCGTAATGCCGCATCTGCCCATACGGAGGGAGGTGTGTTCAAACTCAAACGATGAACCGTCTGCCCCAGGGCGGGTAGTTCATCCGTAATCGTATCCGAAATTAACAGAGGCAGCCCGGCCGCCTGCGCCTCGATACCCACCAGAGGCAATCCCTCATACAAAGATGGCATAACGAATATATCCATAGCACCCAACATCAGACGAGGTACATCGGAACGAAGTCCGGCAAAGATGACTTTGCCGTTCAATCCAAGTTGTGCGGTCTTTTGTTCGACCTGTGATCGTAGAGGACCGTCACCTATCAGCAACAGGCGCATACGAGGCTCCCGCTTCGCTATTTCGAACGCGATCTCGGTAAGGAAGCTGTGGTTCTTCACTTCATGGAATCTACCCACATGTCCAATCACGCGAGCGTCCGATGGGATGCTGAGTTCTGCGCGCACCTGGCCAGGGTCTGTTTTCTGCCTGAACGGTTCAAGATCGATTCCGCAATAGAGTAGTCGCCAGCGGGAGTCGTTCTCCCAATCATGTCCGTAAAGAGCGGCGGCGGCTTTGCGGCTTGCTGCCAAGCCACCTGTGGCATTGGTTCGGATCAAATTCTTCATTAACCGCAGGTAAGCCAGTCGCCCCGGTCCAGCCCCACCATCTGAAAGGCTGGTGTCACTGTGGCTATGTGCGATACGGACGGGAACCCCTGCGCGGCGGGCAATGTAAAGTAGGAGGCCGGTGAAATGGTGAACATGGCTGTGCACCACGTCATAAGGGCCATCCTCCCTGAGTATGCGCATCAAACTGCGTGCATAACGCCAAGGTTTTGTATGAGGGAAGCAGTGGATTATTCTAGATCCGAGTGCCGCAATTTCGTAGTCATAGGCACAGGGCTGAGAAGTGTGGACCAGAAAATCCATGTGAAAACGTTGTCTGTCCAAATGGCGTAGGAGGTGCATCAGCCATGTCTCTACGCCGCCTCTGTTCATACCACCTACTACGTGGAGGATACGGATGCGGCGGTTCGTTGCATCACTCATTTGACAGCAACGTCCTTTCTGAGCTTATATAATGCGAGCATGTTAATTAAAGCGCTTCCGGTCAACTGCACCAGGACCGCTATCAACATTGCCCGGACAGCGCCGAATATACCACTACCGGGAATAAGCCAAAAACATGCTAGAGCCGAGGATAACGATACAGACGCCATCAGCGGTATTTGCACCTGAAAATACCGTGCTGCCGTCATGCCGTAGCCCAGGACCGACGCGATGTAGGAAACTGCTGCTGCCCCCATTATCCACACGAAGACGTCCACTCGCTTTGCAAACTGTGGGGTGTACAAGATGGAAAGTACTTCCCTCCCTCCAACTATCGTCACGAAGATTCCGGCTGCGCCAAGCAGCGCGCCAATCCCCACGAGTTTCATGAGCAAGCCGCGAAATGCTTTGCTTTGCCCTTGGGCAAAGTGACGCGCCAATACGGGGGAGGCCGATTGTCCAAGTGCGCCTACAATGGTGTTTCCTGCGAGCATGAAGTAGGCCATGGCCGCAAAGATGCCGAGTTGTTCCGTTCCCAGGTAGTGCACGATAAAATATCTGGGGATGTTCGCGTTCAGCGAGATCAGCATCATAACCAGCCCAAGAGGCAGTGAGCACCATGTGAGGCTGCCAAGCACTGACCTGTTCCATCGTGGTTTCATGATAGCAAGGATCGAGCCGTCCCCTTCTCGTTTCCCCGTCCGCGCATTCTCTCCGGAAAGCACGATCCCGGCAACGGGAATATCGTAGAGTACAAGGACCAGCCCCCACACAAGGGCCATCGCGCACACGCCCCAGAAGATCCGTCCGGTCATGTAGGAACCCATCGCGAGGGCAATTAGCGACAATGGGCCTTTTACCATCATCGAACGTGCGATGTAATCCATGCGCTCGTGCCGTTGGAGCAGGCCATAGTAGATATCGCTGGTGGCCTCGAACGCTTTGGCTGCCCCCACAGCCAGGATTGCGGCGGCCGTTTCCCCTCTATAACCCGAGAGGAAGGTCACGGCGATAATAGCAGCGACAGCCAGTAATGTGCAGACCAGCCGAAGACCGAGGTAGTCGGCGAATTGGTATTCATGTCTGGCGTCGGTTGCTTGCACTGCCCTGAGGTTGAGGTTTGAAAACATGATAATCGGCGCAGTCACTGCAAGGCTCAGGACAAACTGCCCGACCATCCCGGGCGTCCCCAATTTGGCAAGGACTGCCAGCATTGCCCACTGGCAGCCCGTATAGACCACATTGCCGGCTAACGTCCAAGAGAAGTTCCTCGTAAGGGAAAGTGGGGTATTCAGCCTGGAGATAGCCGGATTTCCAACGCTCACGGTCTTGATTTCCTTATGGTACTTGCCGGCTCAGGGCTGTCCGTTACCCATGCAAACAAAAGTGCCCTGGCATAGACTCTTACTCCACGCTCTGCGAAGTGTGGTGTACAATTTCACAATACGGGCTCACTGCTTGCCCATGCTTAATTGAGCCTGATATCTGAGCTATAGAACTGAGATCGTTTCTCACTGAGCTGGTTTCCTGAGGAGTATATTCGGGAATGATCGCATGGAGCTTTTGCCTGATAACAGCGGGGTCTTCATATTCGTCACCGATAGCATAGAGTTCTTGCAGTTCTTTATTGAGCCACCGGCAGAAACGATCCTGGTTACCGTGCCCATTCCAATTCCAATGGCCATTAGTTTTTAGAACTGTGATTTTGTCATGTTTGGTGCGCTTCACGTCCTCTTCCCTGGTGATGAGTTCTTCGTAGAGTTTTTCGCCGGGACGGAGCCCGGTGAATAAGATTTCGATATCCTTTCCCGGCTGTTTACCAGATAGCCGGATGAGATCTTTTGCCATGTCATAGATTTTTACAGGTGATCCCATCTCGAGGACAAAGATTTCGCCGCCCTCACCGATGGCGCCGGCCGCCAAAATGAGGCGGGCTGCTTCCGAAATTGTCATAAAGTAGCGGGTCACCTCGGGGTGAGTCACTGTAACTGGGCCGCCATGCTCGATTTGCTTTCGGAAAAGCGGTATGACGGAACCTGATGAGGCGAGTACATTTCCAAATCTAACGGCCATAAAACGTGTGGCATTCCCTTTCATGGACTGTAGAATGAGTTCGGTCAGGCGCTTGCTTGCCCCCATCACGTTGGTTGGCCGAACAGCTTTGTCGGTCGAGACAAGCACAAAATGCCTCGTGCCGTATTGGACCGCTAAATCCATGACTGTTTGGCTTCCGAGAACATTGTTGAAGATGGCCTCACGTGGATTTATTTCAAGAATGGGAACATGTTTGTAGGCTGCAGCGTGAAAAATTACATCAGGACGATAATTCTTGAAAATCTTCTCCATGGTCTTGTGATGCTGAACTCTGCCCAGAATGGAATGGTAGGCGGTGAATTTACGTTCATGACGGAGTTCCATCTGGATGTCGTAAAGATTTGCCTCAGCTGCGTCTACAAGAATCAGCCGCTCCGGGTCAAAGCGAATAAGCTGACGGCAAAGCTCGGAGCCTATTGATCCCCCGGCGCCTGTTACCATGATATTTCGGCCTGAGAGATACTCCTGCATGCCGGCAGTGTCCAGATGAACCGGAGCGCGCCTTAGCAGATCTTCATAGTCGACGTCGCGCAGTGTTTTGATGCTTACGTGGCCGTCCAGAATCTGGCCAATCGCGGGAAGGGTTTTAGATGAAACCCTGCACTCCTCACATATATCGATTATTCTACGCATTTCCGCACCTGACGCCGAGGGCATCGAAATGAATACCTGGTCAATCTCATGTTTTCTGAGAACTTCCGGGAGAAGATTCACTGCCCCGAAAACCGGCACCCCATGAATGGCGCGGCATTTCTTGCCAGGATCGTCATCGAGAAAGCCAACGACTTCATGGTCGAGATGAGGATTGTCGAAAATCTCCCGCAGGATCTTCTCGCCTGATCCTCCAGCCCCGATGATAAGGATACGCTTACGGTCCCTCGGTTCGTGCTTAAATCGCGGGAGGGGCCATACACGCTCCCCGTTGGAACCGTTTTTGGATGCATAGTACGTACGGATTGCCATCCTGACTCCACCTGTCATGACGAAGGTGAGGAGTCCGTCAAGGAGAAAGACCGCGCGGGAGAAGCCGGTAAAACCATAGACGAAGAATACTGTCTCGACGATCAGCAGCGTTGATAAGAGGCATCCCCCGGCAAGGCGCCATAAGTCGTCCAGGCTCGAGTAGCGCCACATCCCCTTGTAAAGCCCAAAAGCGGAGAAGACGGCAAGTTTCAACGGGATGAGCCAAGGGAGCACGAGCATGATCTGGCCGAAGTTTCGGGGTGTGAGCGCGAACTCGAAGCGAAGGAGATACGCTCCCGTGTAGGCCATTGCGAAGACAGAGGCTTCGATCAATACCATCAAGTAAAGGCTGCGGTTCTTGAGTTGCGCGAGCCTCTGTTCGCCGATAAGAACTGATTTGATCAAATAACCCCAATGCTGCGTTAGGACCCGCAGTTTGTGCACCATTGCCGAGCCCACCAGCCCGCTGTGGCCGGCCACATATATGTTGCTGTGCTTGTTCATGGCTTCTGTCTTTCCCGAGAACTCAGCTTGGATCTTGGTCGCCCAGGCTCTTCACAGTGTCCAGGCGCTCTCCGCTCGAAAGAAGCTCAGGGACGTTGGCCTGCCTGTAAGCCGTCTGGTAGCTGTAATACCGGTAATACTTGTAGTAGCCCCCGTAATGACTGCTTTGAGTCAGTTTATTTACAATTGTGCCGATCATGCGGCCCCCGACGTTCTCGAGGTTCCTGCGAAAAACCCGAAGGGCCTCGCGATGGGTCTGGCCCAATACACTTACGAGGATCACACTGTCCGCGTAATGGCCGAGGATCAGGGCATCAGCGAAACCTATGGCCGGCGGTCCATCTATGATTATGCGGTCATAGTGTTCATAGACCGCCGCCAGGAACTGCCGCATGCGGTTCGATGAAAGCAGTTCGGATGGGTTTGGGGGGATCGGACCCGCATAGACCGCCCTCAGATTGGGTATCCCGCTTTCCTGGATAAATCTGGTGCCTGTGCCGGTCAGGTAATTACTCAGACCTATCCTTTTAGGGATTGACGCACCGTTGCCGTTGCCGTTTTTGCCCAAGATCCTGTGGAGGTTTGGTTTGCGAAGGTCCGCATCGATTATCAGCACCTTTTCGTCGGAGGCGAAAGCCTGGGCAAGGTTTACGGCAATAGTGCTCTTTCCTTCAGCCGCATTCGTGCTGGTTATAAAAAGCAACTTGGGCGGCCGGTCCATTGAACTTGAGAGTTGAATGGAGACTTTCGCGGTCCGGATAGACTCGGAGAAACCGGCTGTTGGGTTTAGCCGGACAAGACTGCCTATTTTGACGACTTCGTCGGCCTCGACAACTGGAACAACTCCCAAAACCGGCAGTTGAAAACGATCTGATAGCTCCTCGATCCTTTTGATTGTGTTATCCAGATACTCCAGCAAGAAAGCCAACCCGAGCCCAAGCACGATCCCGGCTAAAGCAGCAAGAAGAATATTTCGAGGAATATTCGGTGAATATGGTTTTAGCGGCAGTTTTGCATAGTCTACTACCTGGATGTTCCCAAGTTCTGTTCCGACCTTCGCATCAATTTCCTTGCTTCTTTCCAGAAGACTTTGGTGAATCTGCTTGCTTGTTTCGACCTCGCGGTCGAGGATCTTGTACTGAGTCGACTGGTCGTTTAGCGCGATTGCAAGGAGTTTCTTATCCTCGGTATCCTTCTTCAGCGTCTCCTCTTTCATTGTTGCCGCGAGGTAATCGTTCCTCATGGATTCCAGAATACGATTCTCCTCGGTCTTGATCTGTTTCTCTATATCCTGCATTTTTGCTTTTAGATTTTGAAGGGTTGGATAGTCGTCCTTGAAAGTGGCGCTTCCCTGTTTGTAGTCGGCGGCAGCGGTTACGTAACTCTCGCGGAGCCTTTGAATCAGCGGGCTTTCAAGCATAGCGGGAAGCGAGTTGCCGCCCTGTTTCGACTGATCGTATAGCGCCTCTTTGCTCATGCGTTCAGTCTGCATGGTGGAGTAGGCTTTGTTTGCCTCCTCGAGTTGAGAATAAATGAGGTTCTGATTGGCATTAAGGGAGACAATCCCTGCCTTGCGGGAGAAATCGTTAAGGTTTGTTTCCGCTTTCTCGAGTTGAATCCTGGCCAGCTCGATCTGTTTTTCCAGACGCTGCTTGGCGGCGATAGTCGCTTCGATTTTCTTGTCGACCTGCCACGTTATATATTCCTGAATCATAGTATTGATCACATCGCGGGAAACCGACGGATCTGTCGAGGAAAACGCAAGGGAGAAAATTGTAGTGTCGCGTTCGGGCTGCACGTCGAGGCTTTTGGCGAATTTGTCCTCGATTTTTTTCCGTAGTTTCAATTCCGCAAGCTTCTGCTCGCCTGCCTGTGTGTTGTCGGTTGAACCGGTAGAATGAAATAAGCCTGTAAGAAAGTCAGTTATGCCGGCACTTGCGGAGCTCATGAGTCTGGTGATCGCCCAGTCCGGCGCAGGAGTTAATGCAGGACTACGGTCCAGTTGAAGCTTATCGATAACGCGGTCCCCGAGGGTCTCACTTTTTAACAGCTTCAATTGGGTCTGCATGAATTCGCGTGTCTGGATTTGAGTCCCCAGCATCGCCATGTCTTCAAATTTAGTGACTCGAGGTGATTGGATCGTCAGTTCAATTTTGCCATTGGCCTTATATTGAGGCTTCATAGTCAGGCTTACGATAAAGGTAGTAGCTATCGAGATCAGGAGAATAATCAGGATAAGCCATTTGCGCCTGAGTATGATTTCCAGATAGTCCCGAATATCTGCCGCATCGTCGAATTCCGGGATCGGCTCCTTTACGTACTGGGACGGGGGCTGAAAATTATCCTTGGGCACGGGAGCGGGTAAGTACGTCAAATTTAATTTTTCCGACTGGTCTTGCACCGGTAACCCCTTAATGTATTTTACCGAAATAAAAGTCTCTCATCCTTTAAAGGTCTTGTTCCTTCTCATACAGCTCCGCCAACTCGATTACACAAGAGTGAGCCGTATTGGAGATACTGCGGGTCTCGATCCGGAAAGAGACCAGAAACCTGCACGGGTTTGCGCGGATTCACTTCCAGGCCGATTTGGTTCCCAATCGGCAACCCACAGCTTGGAATTGAACGGAAGAATCAACAAAAACCATCGTATTGCTCTGGATATGAAGGTCAAAAACCTAATGCTCTTCAATATCGCCAAAAATCATTAATTATGATTAAAATTGACATCTTTTTCTGAAACCTTTGTAGCTATCCGTCAAAAAGGACTGACGCTCGTTGAACCTTTGGAGCAGACCCCTCATTTCTTAGGTTTGCGTCAAAAAAGTGTCATATGGTTTTGAAACCATCGGACGCACAGCCCTCCTTAGATCTTTTACCGCTCTGAGCCTCAGTTTGCGCGGCGCCATCCCAGGAGAAAATCTATTCGGTGTAAAGAAGTGCAACTTTCCTGCCACGGCGGTGGGGCCTTCGGGCGGGCGGGCGCCGCTTTAGGCGGGCTCCTGGGTCAGGTCCTGCTTCTTCTTGTTTGCCAGGGGAACTGAGTGGGATTTTAAGGGCTAATATAACGGTGAGACCGGCTAATCCTCGATTTGATGGCGCCGGTTACTTGAGCAGCCTGTCTGCCCTACCAGGCCTATGGTGAGTGCGTCTGCCAGAAGAGCGCCGACGGTCTCTATAGACTTCCGATACGGGGTGTTTCTCACGTGCTCCCAGCGTATGTCCCCGGTATAATGTTCTGGCATCTTGAGGTTGTAGAGGACCGGAAGCTTGAATTCTTTCAAGTTCGATGCATGTACTCTCAGCCAGGCATCGCCCGAGGGAACGACGTCCGTAAGGTATTCGATTGCGACATGGCCGTTGTCGAAAATGTTCGTAGTGAGCTTTTGGGCCGGCTCGAAGCCGCCTGTCGCAGCATCGGGCAGGACTTCCAAAAGGTGCCATCCTGACAGGATCAGGTTTTTGCCCATGTGGTTCACACTTGAAGGGACCCCTTCCATGATGTCCCCCATAAAGGCGTCTTTAAGCTTGGATGCGGAATACAGCAGCCGATTCTTGAAACCCTGCGGGGCCTCTGCGGAGCCAGGATGATATGCGCCGAAGCTCAAAGCGCTCCCTAGGTCTTTGCAGAAATCCGCCGTGGTTCGAAGCAACCCCCTCTGGTGTCCTGCCTGGATTTCGTTTTGCTCGTTCCTGTAAAGAACGGTGGTACCCAGAAACATATTGCCGAAGAAATTCTTCATATTTCCGAAGGCGTCGGAAATATCCTTTCGTAGCAAGTGGATAGGGGATTCCTTATTAGAATGCTCGTCGACCTTCTGTTCATCCAAATAATAGTGGCGCCCCCCTGGATTGCGAAGGAGCTGGTCGTCTTTATACTTTTGAAACCCACTTAAAGCAGCGGGTTCAGCAGAGGGCTTTACATGCCTCTGGTAAGCAGCGGCAACATCCGATTGTGACGGTGAAGGCGCATTCAAGGATTCGGTAAATGAAAGGGCAGGGGGCTTTGATAAAGGTTCGGCGCAGGGGCCCGACACAGATTGCGGCCCTGATATTGGACCTGAATGCTCCAAAGTGGCTGCATTGAGGGCGTTGTCAAAGCTTTGACCCTCATTTGCAGAAGGCGTGGAGGTCCCGAATGCGGAAACCTCCGGCAGGTCTGCACTGGAGACGGGACAGGTTTTCATTTACCACCCGAAGTCGTTGTCGAAAACTGCGCCATGGACGATAGGAAGTATTCCGCAGGATTATTAAGCAATCCTTATGCCGCGGGGGATGAAAAGTTTGTTGCAATGAGGCATGTAATAATAGATTAATCTTGATTGAACAGCGAACCTCCATTTCCCACTTTGTCAGGAGTCAAAAGCATGAAGCCGATTATTGCTTTCGCCAACCATAAAGGCGGGGTCGGGAAGACCACGTCGGCAGTGAACATTGCATCGGTCCTGGGAGAAATGGGTAAGCGGGTATTGGTCATTGATATTGACCCCCAGGGAAGCGCCAGCCTGCATTTCGGGGTCATGGACAAAGGGATGGGATTCTTGCACGCCCTGGAAAGAAGCGTTGCGGCGCCCGTGCTCCCAACCGCAGTGAGAGGGGTTGATCTTATCGCTTCCGGTCCGGCACTTTCAGAGGCTGCGCAAAGGTTTAGCGGAGCACTCGGTGCGGAACTCTTTGCCCGCTGCCTCGCGCGCACTCAGGGCGATTGGGATCTGGTCATGATCGATTGCCCGCCAGGTCCAGGGATTCTCACTATGAGCGCTCTTCGGGTCAGTCAGCATGTAGTCATTCCAATTGAAACCAATCGGCTTGCACTGAACGGCCTGGATCAATTGTTGGAGACGCTGGATTCAATGCGGCGGGAAAACCACCGTCCGGAGATTCTGGGTGTAATCGCGTGCCGCGCCAACCCGAGGCGTAGAGTTCATAGGGAAACCATGTTAGATTTGGAGAAGCGATTTCCCGGCAGGATGGCTCCATTCGTCCGCGAGAATGTCGCGTTGGCAGAGGCGCCCTCTCATGGAAAGCCTGTAACCCTGTATGCGCCTGGTTCAAATGGGGCTGAGGACTATCGCCGGGTGACACAATGGCTACTGAAGTGTTTGGGTTGAATCAACCGATACGGGAAGTCGGAGGCTGGAAGCTTCGTTGCTCCCGCACCATTCCATTAGTTCCGTTGGCGATTTTCATCCAGAAATGGCCGGAAGCAATGACAACCACCACGGCTACGATCTGAGCCGAAATACAGAAAACCCTGCTTGGGGCCAGCGCGCTCACAACGAAGGGGTCGGTAAGGATCATATCGGCCCCCACTTTCGCGAGGACAGCACAACCA
>Ga0326727_10001355_pt1 | contig 91112 bp, 64 predicted proteins | sample MB2enrmetagenome_FD_207643 | JGI IMG/M metagenome (GOLD analysis project Ga0326727, IMG submission 207643) | Lab enriched peat soil microbial communities from McLean, Ithaca, NY, United States - MB29MY | ecosystem: Environmental > Terrestrial > Soil > Wetlands > Peat | place: USA: New York...
GTTACGGACTGGCAGTTCACCTCCGGCAGCTCTCCACCCCGTGTCGCCACGACGCAGTAGCCTTCGGTCACAGGCCGGTGATACTTCGGCCTGACGGGGACTTCCACCCCGCCATGTAAGCGCCCTCTCAGGCGCACGAGCGCGGACATTCCTGTCCGCCTCCCGCACTTCATCAAGGCCAGGCGGACAGGAATGTCCGCGCTCCAGAGTAATCCATGATGCGCACACTTTACGAAATGGCCGTTGCCTGAAAATGGTCAAGGGATTAGGCTCTTGCGGATGAAACACCAGCTCGACTTCGAAAAGCCCATTGCAGAGTTGCAAGCCAAACTCGAGGAGCTGAAGAAGCATCCGGGTGAGCATGCGCTCGGCATCAGTTTCGAGGAGGAGGTGGCTTTGATCGAGAAGAAGATCGAAGAGACCCGGCGTCAGATATTTGCCAACCTCAGCGCCTGGGACCGAATCAAGATTGCCCGACATCCGAAGCGGCCCTTCACGCTCGATTACCTGAAAACGGCCTTCAGCGACTTCAACGAACTGCATGGAGACCGGCTGTACGCGGAGGACCGGGCCGTGGTGGGCGGCTTCGCGTGCCTCGGTACCCACAAGGTGGTGGTCATCGGCACCCAGAAGGGCCGCGATACCAAGGAGAATATCCTGCGCAACTTCGGGTCGGCACACCCGGAGGGCTATCGCAAGGCGCTCCGGCTCATGAAGATGGCCGACAAGTTCCGCTTGCCGATCATTACGCTCATTGACACGGCGGGAGCTTATCCAGGCATTGGGGCGGAGGAGCGGCACATTGCGGAGGCCATTGCCGTGAACCTGCGGGAGATGATGCTGTTCTCGGTGCCGATTATTGCCGCCGTGATCGGAGAGGGTGGCTCCGGCGGCGCGCTGGGCATTGGCGTGGCGGATCGCGTGCTGATCCTGGAGAATGCCTATTATTCGGTCATCAGCCCGGAGGGGTGTGCGGCTATCCTTTGGAAAGACCGCTCTGCCGCATCCAAGGCCGCGGAGGCGCTCAAGATTACCGCCAAGCACCTGCTCGAGCTGGGGCTGGTGGACGAGGTCGTGCCCGAACCGCTGGGCGGGGCGCACACCAACCCGGCGCAGGCCGCCGCTACCCTGCGCGATCACCTTCTTAAACATCTTGAGCAAGTCATCGCCTTGCCCGAAGCCCACCGCCTGAAGCAGCGATACGCGAAGTTCCGCGCTTTCGGCCATTTCGCAGAAAAGCAGCCCGCGGTAGCTGAGAAGGTTGAGGGCTAGGGAGCCATGCTCTACCCCTTAACCTTCCATCCGATCTTCAAGGAGCGGGTGTGGGGCGGCCGCAACCTGGCACGGCTTTATCACAAACCGCTGCCGCCAGATGTGCGGATCGGGGAGTCGTGGGAGATCAGCGACCGGCCCGGTGACGTAAGTGTGGTCGCCGAGGGCGCTCTGGCTGGCAAGGACCTGCATTGGCTGATGGAGACTCATTCCGCCGAGCTGTTGGGTGCCGCCAAATCCGAGCATGGGCGCTTTCCCTTGCTGATCAAGATTCTGGATGCACAGGAAACACTCTCGGTGCAGGTGCATCCGCCTGCCGGCAAAGCCCGGGCGCTCGGAGGCGAGCCGAAGACCGAGATGTGGTATGTCGCCGATGCCGCGCCGGGCGCCGCGCTCTATGTGGGGCTGAAACGGGGCGCCACGCGGGACGAATTCGAACGCAGGCTCAACGATGGCACGGTCGCCGAGTGCATTCATCGCGTCAAAGTGCGGCCGGGCGACGCCATGTTTTTGCCCAGCGGGCGGGTCCACGCGCTTGGTGGGGGGCTGGTCATCTTTGAGATCCAACAGAACTCCGACACGACTTACCGGGTGTTCGATTGGAACCGGATGGGCCTGGACGGCAAGCCCCGTGACTTGCATATCCAGAAGTCGCTGGCCAGCATTGATTTTAATGACTTCGAGCCGGCGCTCCTTGAGGGCAAGCCGGTCGGGACGGGACCGGTGAAAGTGCGGACGCTGGTGCACGACCCGCTGTTCACCGTCGAGGTTTGTGAAGCGGCTGTGGGCGCCACCTTGCCGCTCGCGCCGAGGCGACCGCAGATCATCGCGGTCCTCACGGGCCAAGTGCAGGTCGGTGAAGAAGGGGCGACCGTTGCGCTTTTGGCGGGCCAGTTTTGTCTCATCCCGGCCTGCCTGGCGCAAGCCGTCGTGCGGGCGGCCAGCGCAACCAGTTTTCTTCGCGTCGAGGCATGAGACGTTTCATTTATAGTTGGGGGATTAACACGCTCGCCGTGCTCGTGGCGGTCTATCTTGTCAAGGGCATCACCTACGAGAAACCGCTGGATTTGTTCGTGGCGTCGCTGGTGCTCGGGATACTCAATGCCGTAATCCGGCCGTTCCTGATGCTGCTCACGTTCCCGCTGCTGCTCTTTACGCTCGGGCTGTTCCGGTTTGTCATCAACGGGCTGCTGCTTTACTTCGTCGGCTCCCTGCTTCAGCCCCACTTCAAGGTGGATGGGTTCTGGGACGCCTTCTGGGGGGCGCTGATTATCAGCATCGTTTCGTCCGTGCTCCACGTCCTCACGGGCACCAGCCGCTCGAAGGTCAGCTTCCAGCGCCACCGTCGCCCGCCCGATTCGGGTCCTGGCGGTCAGGGCCCGGTCATTGACGTTTGAGATCTCGCATTAACCAGCGAGCCGATACGCTGCCGACAGAGTATTGATCCCGCGCGCCTGGAAATCCTTCTCGAAGTCGGTGAGCAGCGCGCACAGGCTCACGGGCGTCTCCACAGCATGAAACATCGGGCTGGCACCGAACACGCCCAGCATCTGCTCGAAGTAAGGCTGATCGTCCGTGCGCAAGTAAACCGTTCCGCCCGGCTGGAGGGCCTGGCTGGCCAAGGCAGGGAAGCGCTCGTTGATGAGGCGATGCCTCCAATGCTTCCGCTTCGGCCAGGGGTCCGGAAAATACACGTGCAGCGCCGCCGTCGAGTGCGGCGGGAGCAGGTATTCGATGAAATAAGCGGACTCGATCCGCACCCCTCGCAAGTTCTGCAGTCCAGCGCGCCTTCCTTTCCGGTCCAGCTTGCGGATTCGTCCCAGCAAGCGCTCCACTCCGATGAAGTTATGCTCCGGCCGCTGCCGGGCGTATTCCACCAGGAAGGAGCTGTCGCCGCTGCCCAATTCCACCTCAAGCGGCTGCTCTTTGGCGAAGAGCTGCGCCAGGTCAATCCGCTCGACGACCGAGGTCAGCGGGTGAATCAGATTTCCGGGGCCGGCGGCCGCAGCCGTCTCTGGATGCATGTCGGACCTTACCAAATAACCGGCCTGGGCCGCAACGAGGCAGGCATGGAACCGGCGGACTCGAAGGGCCTTTGCTCACCCATGGTGCTGCCCGGAAACGGGTCGGAACGCCTGCCAAACCGTCCCCGCAGTCACCGCGCATCCGCTCGCTCATTTGTCGCAGCCGTCTGGCTAGGCACCCGCGCGAGGTACGGATTGGTTTTAGAGGGGAATGGCGCTCAGATAAGATATGTAAGCATCTAATATACAGGCGCTTGCAAACATACTTGGCAGGGCCGCGGGTGAACCCGCCCACGCCCCTCCCTTGCCTCACCGTAGTCTCACCGTAGTCTCACCGTATGCACACCGTAGATAACAATGTTATCTAGCGTGAGGCTACGGTGAGACTACGGCGAGACTACGGTGAGGATGGCGTGGCGATCCGCTGAGGAACCCAGCTATCTGCGCATGAGTGTAAGATGCATAATATGCAGAGGGTTTAGAGGGGGTCAGCCACAGACCAGGGTCTGCCTACGGGGGTAATCCTGGGTTTGGGCTCCGAACGGACGATTGGCTGGGGCTGCTTTGGGGCGATGGCAACCCTGCGGCGCAGAGAGAATGATTTGCTGCTTAGGGCAAATCCGTGCGGCACATCAGGTAGCGGTCACACTCGCGGGCGGCGCCGCGGCCTTCATTGAAGGCCCATACCACCAGGCTCTGGCCGCGCCGGCAATCGCCTGCGGCGAAGACGCCCTTCACGTTCGTCGCGTACTTCTCGAAGCCCGCCTTCACGTTCGTGCGGGCGTCGCGGTCAATGCCGAGCGTTTCGAGCAGGGCCTGCTCCGGGCCCAGGAAGCCCATGGCCAGGAGCACGAGCTGGACGGGGCGGACCTGCTCGGTGCCCGGGACTTCCTTGGGGATGAACTGGCCTTTGTCGTTCCTCTCCCACTGGATCACCACGGTGGTGGCCTCTTTGACCTGGCCGTGAGCGTCACCCGTGAACTTCTTGACTGTGGTCAGGTACACCCGCGGGTCGGCGCCAAACTTCGCCGCTGCCTCTTCCTGGCCGTAGTCCAGGCGGTAGGTTTTCGGCCACTCGGGCCACGGATTATCCTGGGCGCGATCCATCGGCGGGCGGGGCAGGATTTCCAACTGCACCAGGCTTTTGCAGCCGTGCCGCATTGCCGTGCCGACGCAGTCGGTTCCAGTGTCGCCGCCGCCGATTACCATGACATCCTTGCTTTCGCCGGAGATGAAGCCGCCGTTCTTCTGCCCGTCCAGGAGGCTGCGGGTATTATGGGTCAGGTAATCCATGGCGAAATGAATGCCCTTCAGCTCGCGGCCAGGGACAGGCAGGTCACGCGGTTTGGTCGCGCCCGTGCAGAGCACGACGGCGTCGAACTCCTTAAGGAGCTTCTTCGCCGGATACGTTGCGCCAACCTCGGTGTTCGCTAGAAACTGCACGCCTTCGGTCTCCATCTGCGCGATGCGCGGCAGCACGACCCTGGTCTTGTCGAGCTTCATATTCGGGATGCCGTACATGAGCAGGCCGCCAATGCGGTCCGCGCGTTCGAAGACGGTGACCCCGTGGCCAGCCCGGTTCAGTTGGGCGGCGGCGCACAGGCCGGCCGGCCCAGAACCCACCACGGCGACCTTCTTGCCTGTCCGCACCTGGGGCGGTTCAGGCACAACCCATCCCTCTTTCCACCCGCGATCAATGATGGCGCATTCGAGGCTCTTGATGGTGACGGGCGGATCGTTGATGCCCAGGACGCAGGAGCCTTCGCATGGCGCCGGGCAGACGCGGCCCGTGAAATCGGGGAAGTTGTTCGTCTTGTGCAGCCGGTCAAGGGCTTCCTTCCACAGGCCGCGATAGACCAAGTCGTTCCATTCCGGAATGAGGTTGTGAATCGGGCAGCCGGACGCCATGCCGCTGAGCAAGGTGCCGGTGTGGCAAAACGGCACGCCGCAGTCCATGCACCGCGCGCCCTGCTGCCGCAGCTTGCCTTCCTCCAGGTGGTGGTGGAACTCGTTCCAGTCGGCGATGCGTTCGACGGCGGAGCGGTCCCGCGGCAGTTCGCGCAGGTATTCGATGAATCCGGTGGGTTTGCCCATGATTGCAGTTTAAGGCAGAAGGATGAATGAAGAATGAAGAATAATCAATGCGGAGTCAGGATTGCGAGAACACGGTGCATAGCGGCGGCCGGGGTCAAGACTTGCGCGGGCGACAGCACTGCCGAGAGGCGTCCCTGTTTTTTTCATCATTCATAATTCATCATTCATCCTTCCCTTAGCCGCCGCCGATCCTGGCAGCGTCGTGGGCATTCTCCTCGAAGGCAGCCATGATGGCCTGGTCGCCGGTGAGGCCGGATTGCTGCACGCGTTTGAGCGATTGCAGGACGCGCTTGTAATCCTTCGGCATGACCTTTACGAACTTGGGCACCATTTGCTGCCAGTTTGCCAGGATCCCGGCGGAGAGCGCGCTGCCGGTGTATATCCGATGGCGCTGGATCAGCTTCCACACCTGTTCGATTTCATCCGCGTCCTCCAGCTTTTCGAGGGCGACCATCTGCAGGTTGCACCGGCCGGGGAATTCGCCGGTCTCATCCAGCACATACGCCACGCCGCCCGACATGCCGGCGGCGAAATTGCGTCCGGTGGGGCCCAGCACCACGACCCTGCCGCCGGTCATGTATTCGCAGCCGTGGTCGCCCACGGCCGACACCACCGCGCTGACGCCGCTGTTGCGGACACAGAAGCGCTCTCCCGCCATGCCGCGGATGTAGGCTTCACCGCCTGTGGCGCCGTAGAAGGCCACATTGCCGATAACAATATTCTCCGCCGGGACGAACGTGGACTGCGCCGGCGGATAGACGATAATCTTCCCGCCAGAAAGGCCTTTGCCGACATAGTCATTCGCGTCGCCCTCAAGGAAGAAGGTCATTCCGCGGGGCATGAACGCGCCAAAGCTTTGCCCGGCGCTGCCGGTGAAATGGATCTCGATCGTATCCTCGGGCAGGCCCTCGGCTCCCCAGCGCCGCGTGATCTCGCTGCCGACAATCGTGCCGACCACCCGGTGCACATTGCGGATGGGCAGCATGGCCAGCACCTTTTCCTTCCGCTCGATGGCCGGGGCGCAGAGCTTGCGCAGGACGGTGTTATCCAGCGCCCGCTCCAGGCCGTGCTCCTGTGGGATTTGGCAGAAGCGGCCGACATCACTGGGCACTTCGGGCTGGTAGAGAATGTTGCTGAAGTCCAGGCCTTTGGCTTTCCAGTGATCCACGGCCTTCTTGACTTCGAGCCGGTCGGCGCGCCCGATCATCTTGTTCATCTGCCTGAAGCCAAGCTGCGCCATCAGCTCGCGGACTTCCTCGGCGATCATGCGCATGAAGTTGGTGACATGCTCGGGCTCGCCAGCAAAGTTCTTGCGCAGCTCGGGGTCCTGGGTGGCCACGCCCACCGGGCAAGTGTTGAGGTGGCAGACACGCATCATGATGCAGCCCATCGCCACAAGGGGCGCCGTCGCAAAGCCGAACTCTTCTGCCCCTAGAAGCGCCGCGATTACCACGTCGCGCCCGGTCTTCAACTGGCCATCTGTCTCGACGATGATGCGCGAGCGCAGGTTGTTGAGCACGAGCGTCTGATGCGTCTCCGCCAGCCCCAGCTCCCAGGGAATGCCCGCGTGTTTGATGCCGGTCTGCGGCGAGGCGCCCGTGCCGCCGTCGTAGCCGCTGATCAGGACCACGTCCGCATGGGCCTTGGCGACGCCGGCGGCGACTGTGCCCACGCCAACCTCGGACACGAGCTTCACACTGATCCGTGCATAATGATTCGCGTTCTTCAGGTCGTGAATCAGCTCGGCCAGGTCTTCAATCGAGTAAATGTCATGGTGCGGGGGTGGGGAGATCAGCCCCACGCCCGGCGTCGAATAGCGCACCTTGGCGATCCATGGATAGACTTTCTGCCCGGGCAACTGGCCGCCTTCGCCGGGCTTGGCGCCCTGGGCCATCTTGATCTGGAGTTCCTTTGCCTTAACCAGATAGAGGCTGGTGACGCCGAATCGTCCGGAGGCGACTTGCTTGATCGCGCTGTTCTTGGAATCGCCGTTGGGCAGCGGCTCATAGCGGGCCGGGTCTTCGCCGCCCTCGCCGGTGTTGCTCTTGCCGCCGATGCGGTTCATGGCAATGGCCAGGGTCTCGTGGGCTTCCTGGCTGATCGAGCCGTAGCTCATGGCGCCGGACTTGAACCGCTTCATGATGGTCTCAACCGACTCGACGGACTCGATCGGAACGGGCTTGGCTTTCTTGAAGTCGAGCAGGCCGCGGAGCGTGCACCAGTTGCGCTCCTGTTCGTTGACCAGGAAGGAGTATTCCTTGAACGCCTTGAAGCTGCCGGTGCGGACCGCACTCTGCAGCTTGTGGATGGTGTGCGGATTGAACAGATGATTCTCGCCGTCCTCGCGCCACTGGTATTGGCCGCCAGGGTCCAGCACGTGGCCGTTGACGGGCCGGTCCGGGAAAGCCCGCTGGTGCCGCAGCAGCACTTCCTGCGCGACCAGGTCAATGCCCACGCCCTCCACGCGAGAGGGCGTGCCGGTGAAATACTTGTCAATGAACTCCTGCTTGAGGCCGACGGCCTCGAAGATCTGCGCGCCCCAGTAGCTTTGGATGGTGGAGATGCCCATCTTCGAGATCACCTTCACCACGCCTTTCATGGCCGCCTTGAGGTAGTTCCTGCGAGCGGTCTTGGGGTCTATGCCCGTCACGAGGCCATGGCGGAGCATGTCATCGAGGGTCTCAAAGGCCAGGTACGGGTTGATGGCCCCGCAGCCGTAGCCGATCAGCAGCGAGTAATGGTGCACCTCGCGCGGCTCGCCCGATTCAAGCACCAGACCCACCCGCGTGCGCGTACCGGTGCGGATCATGTGGTGATGGAGGCCGGACACGGCCAGCAGCGAAGGAATCGGCGCCCATTCCTTGTTCACGCCGCGGTCGGAAAGGACGATCACGTTGACGCCTTCCTGGATGGCCTGATCAACCTTCCCACACAGCTCGTCCATCGCCTTTTCCAGGCCGGCGGGTCCTGCCGCGGCGCTGAATAGAATCGGGAAGGTAATGGACTTGAAACCCGGCAAATCCACGTGCTTAAGCTTCGTGAATTCCTCGTTCGTCAGGATGGGGGACTTCAGCTCAATCAGCCGGGCGTGTTCCGGCGTGGGCCTGAGCAAGTTCTGCTCCGAGCCGATGGCTGTTTCCGTGGACATGATAATGTCCTCGCGGATGCAATCAATGGGCGGGTTGGTAACCTGGGCGAAGAGCTGCTTGAAGTAGTTGAACAGCGTCTGCGATTTGTTGGACAGCACCGCCAGAGGGGTATCTGTGCCCATGGAGCCGACGGCTTCGGTGCCTTCTCGCGCCATCGGGGCCAGGAGCATGCGCAGTTCTTCGAAGGTGTAGCCGAACGCAAGCTGGCGCTGCAGCACGGTTTCGTGGTCGGTCTGCGGCAGGACATGCGGGTCGGGCACGTCGGCCAGGCGGATCAGGTTGCGGTCCAGCCACTCGCGATAGGGGTGCTCGCTGGCAATCTTCTGCTTGAGCTCCTCATCCGCGACGATGCGGCCTTCCTCGGTATCAATGAGGAACATGCGCCCGGGCTGCAAGCGGCCCTTTTGGCGCACGCGCTCGGCAGGCACGTCCAACACGCCCACCTCGCTGGCCATGATCACCAGGTCATCCTTGGTGACGTAGTAGCGCGAGGGGCGCAGGCCGTTGCGGTCCAGCACGGCGCCGATCTTCCTGCCGTCCGTGAAGGCGATGGAGGCCGGGCCATCCCAAGGCTCCATCAGGCAGGAGTGAAACTCGTAGAACGCCTTCTTCTCCGGGCTCATGCTCTCGTGCTTGGTCCACGGCTCGGGGATCATCATCATCATCGCGTGCGGGAGCGAGCGGCCCGCCAGCACGAGCAGTTCCAGGCAGTTGTCGAACATCGCCGAGTCGCTGCCATCCGAGCAGATGACGGGCAGGATCTTCTTCAGGTCGTCGCCAAAGAGGTCGGACTCGAACATCGCCTGGCGGGCGTGCATCCAGTTGATGTTGCCGCGCAGGGTGTTGATCTCGCCATTGTGGGCGACATAGCGGTAGGGATGGGCGCGGTTCCAGCTCGGGAAGGTGTTCGTGCTGAAGCGCGAATGCACCAGCGCCAGGGCGGACTCCATCGCCGGGTGCGACAGGTCCGGGTAATAGCTCACGAGTTGTTCCGTGAGCAGCATGCCCTTATAGACGATCGTCTTGTACGAGAGGCTAGAGACGTAGAAGTAGTCCCCGCCCTGAACCTTGCCCGAGTAGCGGATGGCGTTCTCCGCCCGCTTGCGGATGACGTAAAGCTTGCGCTCGAACGCCAAGTCGTCGGTCAGCTTCGGGTTGCGGGCCAGAAACACCTGGCGCATGAACGGCTCGGAAGCCAGGGCCGTGCCGCCCAGAGTGACGTTGCTCGTCGGAATCGTCCGCCAGCCCAGGACCGGCTGCCCTTCTTCGGCCGCGATTTCAGCAAAGACCTTCTCGCACTCGACACGTTGCCCGGCATCCTGGGGCAGGAAGACCATGCCGACGCCGTACTCGCCGGCGCCCGGCAGGGACACGCGCCCTTCGCGCGCCACCAGCTTCAGGAATTCGTGCGGCGGCTGGATGAGGATGCCGGCTCCATCGCCTGTATTCGCCTCGCAGCCGCAGGCGCCGCGGTGATTCAGGTTCAACAAGACCTGCAAGGCTTGCTGAATGATCGTATGGGACTTCCGGCCCTTGATGTCGGCCACGAAACCCACCCCGCAAGCCTCGTGCTCGAACTGCGGATCGTACAGGCCCTGCTTAGACGGCGGTCCCAACCGCTGCTTCGGGCCACCTGCGCCTGCTCTGTCTCTATTGCTCGTCATGTTGCGGAGAATCAAGTCTCCACCGTCGCCTGTCTAAAGTTGGATAGTATTTACTCGAAATTCAGCCATGTGCAAACCCTCATTTGGGGTCGGCGGCATCGCTCATGGTGATGTCATGCGCGGAAACGGGGGCTGAATGCCTTTCTCAGTACAGGCTATGACCCGCGGAAGGCTGGAGAATCCTATGTTAGCCTACCCCGGCCTGCTCCTCCGGGAGCATTGCACATCGTTGTAACAAGGCCATGTCTTGGCCATGTGCAACCGCTTAACGTGGCCTGAAACTGCGAGGTAAGACTCATCAACCCTGCCTTCCCCCCATCGGAAAGCGGGACGGCTCACGACCTCGACTTTTGGCAAGATCAAATAGACAGCGAGGCCGGTCCCAGCAGCCATTGCAAGCAGGCCCCGGCGCCAGCGGGCGATCGCTTTGTCGGTGACCTTCCAGCCGCCCCGGCTCGCCCCGGCCAGCAGCCAACTGATGGCCGCTAAAGGCAACGCTACGTTCAGGGCAATCGTCACCGCGCCCGAGTAACTGAAGACGGTAGCCCCTTTGCGCCAGAAGACTCCTGAATGGATGTCCACGTCGGAGGCCATTTGCTTGGGGCTCAGCCGCGCCGACAGCTTCGTGCCGATGGTCGAGCCGCCTATCAGAGCCAGCATTTCGGGCTCGGAGACTACCAGCCCTGGGGGCCGCCCACGCCTCAGGTCGGGGACCAGGTTGCTCGCCAGGCGGTCGCAGCGCACGGCATCAAAGTGGCTGGCGGTGGCGCGGGCCTTGCCGAAGACGTAAAGGTCAATGGCACAAGCACCGTCGTTCATCGCGGTCAGCCGGGTCGGATAAACCGCCGAGCGCGCGGCAAAGGTAAACAACAACGGATGCAGCGCTGCCTGCTTGGAACCGGCGCTCTCACACCGCACCTTGCTGGCCACAAACACCCAGCCGTGTTCCACGTAATACCGTATGGCGGGCTCCGCGGAGGCGGGAAGCTGGTAGCCGTTGCCTTCCAGCCATTGCCGCACTGCGCTCGGGTTGGAGCCGCGGATGGTCGTCGAATCAAAGACCCCGGCGCGCTGCACGGAAATAACCGTCACGCCCGGAAACCTGGCCTCCTCAGTGCCCAAGTCGCTCCCTCCAAGGGTGTTGATCAGTCCCCACCGGTCGGGAGGTGGAACAAAGGTCAGCACGGCATCGAATGATGTCCCAATGAGCAGAAATAGCGCAACGATAGCCGGCGTGCGACCAAACAGCCTCGTGCACAGGGCCAATGCTCCTCCTAGGAACCCCGGGTACATGCTCTTCCCCATGAACCCTGCGCCGACACCCAGCAACAGGCACAACGGCAGGTCGGCGACCCACGACACCTCGTCCCTCATCGCGCGCCACCCCAGGAACGCTAATCCGCAGAAGAACAGAATCCCCGCGTAGTAGGGGTGGACCTGGTGCATAAGGCGAGGCTGAAAGGCCTGCCGCAGATTGATGAAGAAGCCCTCCGACACCGGCTTGACCTCGGGCGCCGAAGGCAAAGGCACCACCCAGGCGAAGTTGGTGCCCTCTCCCAGGAACGAGGTCTCGATTACCAGCCGTTCAATGCCATCGGCGGCGTGAATGAAAGCCTGCTGGTTGGGAATCTCGACCTTCGGGAAGAACACCTCCGGAACGACCATTCCATCCGCCAGCGCCGAGCGTGTGGCGAAAACGACACACAGGGCCAGAATGATTCGGATAAGACGCAGCCGATCCATACGCATAATGCAATCTTGTGCGATTGGACAGGGGAGACGGCGCTTTGTTATGCGCGGGCAACGCAAAAGCGCTTGCCGTTCTGCCTGCGGGGGCACAGCGCCGTAAAAAGAGCGGGAAGGTTTGTGCGCCTCCCAGGGCTGTTTTCAACGGCCGCCCAGGTCACCGCGAGGCGGGCTTGCTGCTCGCTGCCCTGGGGCGGCCTCATACCGCTCAGCCATATCTATGCAGTTGGTTTCGGGGAGCACACGCGCCCTCGCGTGTGATTCGCGGCACCCCGCCGCGAATGCTTCTTCGTCTGGACGGACCACCCAACAGTGAGCCGCCGGGGGGCGGTAGCGCCAACGGCGGGGCGCCGTCGGCAGCACGCGCGGCGCGTGCGCTCCCCGAAACCAACTGCATTGGTAACGCTCAGTGGACGGTCGCGAGAATTACCCCGGTTACGGATTGCCGCCCTGGCGCTTCTTCATCATGTTCTCGATCATCTGCCGCTGTTCGGGCGTCATGTTCTTCATGGCCTCCTCCATGCGCTGCTTGGCTGCGTCGGACTGCGGGCCGCCCACGCCGCCCATCATCCCCGGCAAGCCGCCCTCCGACTTGGCGTATCCGGCAGGAATCTCGAAGGTCGAGGCCGGAAGGGACTTCTTCTCGACTTTCAGGACTTCCATTGTGGCTTTGCCCCCATCGGGGGTGCTGCTGACGGACTTGAGCGGCAGGCCATCTGCGCCGGCATCTTTCAGGGCCTTGACGAGCGCCTCTTCGCTGCCCGCCTTGCCGCGCCGGACCTGCATCTTGCTGAAGGTCTCATAATCGAGCAGGTCTTTAGCTGTCCACATCTCGAGGGTTAGGCCCCTGTCGGCGCCAGCGGTTGTGTCTTTGACCTGAACGTGCTGGGTCTTGTAGCCGAGGATCGTTTCCTGGCCCAGCTTCTCAACGGTGTATTTGGGGCTCTCCTGCTGCCGGGACGCCATTGCCCGCATTTTGGCCAGGTCCATCTCCGTGTAAGACTTGTTGGCGTCATCAATACGATACGTGATGTCCGGCGTTTCAGCCTTTCGCAGCATCACCATTTTCATGTCCATTGCCCCCATCTTCATGTTCATTTCCGAGCGGGTGCCCGCTTTTGAAACCGAGACATTCATCGTGCCGCCACCGCTACTCTCGCCGTCCCTGGTGGTCATAGTCATCTTCATCTCCAGCACGCCCTCAAACTGGGCCAAGGCCGGTCCGGCGGCCAGAAGCAGGGCAAAGAGGGTGGGGGTGATTGTCTTACGCATAGGTCTTGTCTTCCGCGATAGTATGTAGTGTTTTCTGAGGCTCGTATGCCGAGTCACCGTCAACGAGCAATGCGCGATACTATAAACGCCGCGCTCGATTCCGCAACCTTGGCCTTGCGCCCCATCCCACCCAATGCCTGCGGGGTTTACGTTTTCGAGTTCCCGGTCAAACAGCGCGTGGTCTTTCTCCCGGCCGAGGAAATTGGCGGCGGCCCGGCTGGTCATTTCCGCCTTCTTGCCGCTCTGGTAATCCGCGCTCAGCAGGAACCCGGCCAGGTTGAGCGGAATCAGGGCGAGCGCCTTCTTGCCGCGCTCTTGTCGGGGATAGAGCTAAGTCTTCCCACTGCTTTTCTCTTCTTGGGCTCTGGCCCTACCGTCTGCCGCATCGAGCGGCGTCGCACTGTGGAGAAACCTCGTAACCGCGCCAGGCAATCTCCTGGCAGATCTGCAAGAATCGCCTTGACTCAGTCGCCCGTTAAGAGCTTGTCTTTTGGCTGAGATCGGCAACATTGGCTTGGTCATGAACGCGATCGAAACTACCGGGGTTGTGGACGCACAGCATCAGTTGCGGCTGGACAAGCCGCTGCCCATTGCCGGACAGCGTCGCGTCAAGGTGATTGTGCTTGTGCCGGAGGAAGCGGACATCTCCGAGGCTGCTTGGACGAAAACCGTCGCGGCCAGCCCCGCGTTCGATTTCCTTAAGGATGCCGCCGAGGACATCTACACCGCAGCCGATGGCAAACCCTTTCATGACCAAGGGTAGAATTGTCCTTGTCCCTTTTCCTTTCGATGACATGACGGCCAGCAAGGTGCGGCCCGCCGTGTGCCTGACCGAGCCCATTGGCCCTCATCGCCATATCGTTGTGGCCTTCGTCAGCAGCCAGATGCCGGCGAACATTGCCGCCACAGATGTTGTGCTGGATCCGCAACGCGGGGATTTCGCAGCAACTGGATTACGCGTGGCGTCGGTATTGCGGTTGCACCGCCTGGTCACCTTGACAACGACCCTTATCCGCCGGGATATGGGTAAGTTGTCGCAAGCCTGGCAAGACGAAGTAGATCAAAAGCTGGCTGTCCTTTTTGGACTCAGAGCTTCGTAAAGGAGCCCTTCTCCTCGGTGTTGCCCCCGTGTGGGGGCTAGCAAATCCTCGGGAGCTGCTCCCCGGTGAGCATGTCCACCACCCGGCTGCCGCCGACGGCGGTCTTCATCGTCACCAGGCCGAGGTGGTCGTTCACCACCTCGCCGATCAGCGCGGCTGCCCGCCCGAGCGGGTGGTTGCGCATGGCCGCGAGCACGGCGTCGGCGGATTCCGCAGGCACGATGCCCAGCAGCTTGCCTTCGTTGGCCACGTGGAGCGGATCGAGGCCCAGGATTTCGCAAGCGCCCTTGACTGCCTCGCTGAGGGGGATGCGGGTTTCTTCCAGGCGGATGCCCACCTTCGCCTGTTCGGCGATCTCAGCCAGGGCGCTCGCCACGCCGCCGCGGGTGGGGTCGCGCAGGACGTGCATGTCCGGACAGGCGGTCAGCATGGCCTGCACCAGGCCGTTTAACGGGGCCGTGTCACTGATGATCTCGGTCTCGAATTCCAGGCCCTCGCGCACCGACATAATGGCGATGCCATGCACGGCGATCGGACCATTGATGAGGACCTTGTCCCCGATGCGCGCCCGGGCGGGGTGAATACGGACCCCTGGCTCCACCAGCCCGACTCCGGAAGTGTTGATGAATATCTGGTCGCCTTTGCCGCGGTCCACCACTTTGGTGTCGCCGGTGACAAGGGCAACGCCGGCTTGGTCGGCGGCTTCCCTCATCGAGCGGATCACGCGCCAAAGGTCAGCCATCGGCAGACCCTCTTCGAGGATGAACCCGGCCGAAAGATAGAGCGGGCGGGCACCGCACATGGCAAGATCGTTAACCGTGCCGTGAACGGCCAGCTTCCCGATGTCGCCGCCGGGGAAGAAGATGGGTTTGACCACGAACGAATCAGTGCTGAAGGCGATGCGCGAGCCGTTCACGGAAAACACCGCGCCGTCGTGGAGCGGTTCGAGGAACTCGTTGCGGAACTGGGGCAGCACCATCTTCGTTATCAACTGATGAGTCAACTTGCCGCCGCTGCCGTGCGCGAGGACAACTTCCTTATGGTCCATGATCGGCACCGGGCAGGAGCCCAGCATGGCGCCGATGTCCAGACCAGCGGTTGGTTGTTGTGGCCGCGCTGGACCCGAGGCGTCGGAGCGCGGACATTCCTGTCCGCCAGTTCCTGCCTCTTGGCGTGGCGGACAAGAATGTCCGCGATCCGATTTTGCGGGCGGGGAGGCGGCCGTGTCGTTCTGCGGAGCGATGGTCTTGCTCACGAGTGGACGACCTCCAGCTCACTCTGCTTCGCGGGCGCCCCCTTCTGCTGCTGCAAGTGGCGGCCATAGGTGTAATACGCGGCGCACGCACCCTCAGCCGAGACCATCGTGGCGCCGAGCGGGTGCTGCGGCGTACATTCCTTGCCAAAGGCAGGGCAATCGTGCGGCTTCTTCACGCCGCGCAGAACCAGGCCGCTGATGCATATCGGCGACTCTTGCGTCCTGATGCCCGCCACCTGGAAAAGCTGCTCGGCGTCGTAATCGCGGAACTCGGGGCGCAAGCGGTACCCGCTTTGCGGAATCGTGCCCACGCCGCGCCAGGCGCGGTCGCACACCTCGAAGACTTTGTTAACCAGTTCCTGCGCGACCAGGTTGCCGTCACGTTTGACCACGCGCGGGTATTGGTTTTCAACCTCCGCCTTGCCGGCCTCGAGTTGTCGGAGCGTCATGAGCGTGCCTTCGAGCAAATCCAGCGGCTCGAAACCCGTGACCACTATGGGCACGTGGTACTTCGCGGAGATCGGTTCATATTCGCGGTAGCCGACCACCGCGCAAACATGGCCGGGAGCGAGAAAGCCCTGCACGCGGTTATCCGGAGATCGTAAGATGGCCTCCATCGCCGGCGGCACCAGCACGTGCGACACCAGCATCGAGTAGTTGTGGAGCCCTTCCTGCCGCGCCTGCCAGACGGACATGGCATTGGCTGGGGCGGTGGTTTCGAAGCCGATGGCAAAGAACACCACTTGTTTGTCCGGGTTCGCCCGCGCAATCTTCAGACAATCCAGCGGCGAATAGACCACCCGCACATCCGCGCCGCGGGACTTGAGGATCAGCAGATCGGACTCGGAGCCCGGCACGCGGAGCATGTCACCGAAGGAACAGAAGATCACGTCGGGCTGCCGTGCGATGGCATGGGCCTTGTCTATCATTTCGAGGGGAGTGACGCAGACCGGGCAGCCGGGGCCATGCACCAACTCGACCTCCTTGGGCAAGAGCCCGTCGAGGCCATACTTCACGATAGAGTGGGTCTGCCCGCCGCACACCTCCATGAGCACCCAGGGGCGGGTGACCGTGCGGTGGATTTCCTTGGCCACCGCTTCGGCCAGGGCCTGCTGGCGATACTCGTCTATGTACTTCATGGTGCGTCTCCTTTCGCGGGCGCCGCGCGGGCAGCCTCGGCTTCGGCCTCCTCCAAATCGGCCAACTGGTTCATCTCCCGAAGGATTTCGTAGGTGCGGACAGCCTCTTCCTCATCCACCTTGCTCAGGGCGAACCCGACGTGCACGAGCACGTAGTCGCCGGGCACAATCTCGGGGGTGTACTCGAGGCAGACGGTCTTCACGATGCCGCCGAAATCGGCTTTGCCCATGCGCAACCCCAGCGGGTTGCTTTCGATCTCTAATACTTTACCTGGAACAGCGAGACACATTGCTACCTTCTTTTACCACAGATGGAGCTCATTGGGCCAGTAACTCCTCCCGGCGGGCCTGCGGGCGCCGGGCGCGCATCGCGGCGGCGACCTGCCCCAGGGCGATGCCGCCGTCGTTGGGCGGCACACGCTGATGCCAGTGAGGGCGAAAGCCCGCCTCGCGCAGGCGATGCACGGCGCGCTCGGTCAGATAGCGGTTTTGGAAGCATCCGCCGGTGAGGACCACCTTTTGCTGGCCGACCTTCCGTGCCACTTCGACAATCGCCTCCACGAGGGCGTTGTGAAACAGCGCGGCCATCGTCCCGATGGCTGCACCCTTGGTGACGTCCTGCAAGAGCTTGAGCACCATCGGTTCCCAATCAAGTATCATCGGGGCGCCGTCCTTGATCGCCAGGGCATAGGCGTCGTTGCGGCCGGGTTCCAGCGCGCACTCCAGCTCCATCGCCGCCTGGCCCTCAAACCGCACGCGCTGGCGCAGGCCCACGAGCGAAGCCACCGCATCGAAGAGCCTCCCCGCGCTGGACGTCACGGGCGATTGCACGCCGCGCTCGAGCATCTGGCGCAGCACTGCCAGCTCGTTATCGGTGAAACTCCGCACCGGGAACAACTCGTGCCGCAGGAAGGCTTGTGGGCCCAGCAAGGCGTACAACAGCCCCAAGGCCGTGCGCCGCGGCTCTTTGATGGCGGCCTCGCCTCCCGGCAAGCTGAATTGGCGGAGATGCGCCACACGGGTGAATGACGTTTCGTCGGTGAGCAGGAATTCCCCGCCCCAAATTGTGCCGTCGGTGCCGTAGCCGGTGCCATCCCAGGACACGCCGAGCACAGGGCCTTCCAGTTCGTTCTCGGCCATGCACGCAGCGACGTGGGCGTAATGATGCTGGACGGCCAGGACGGGTCCGCCCAGCTCAGCCGCGTATTTCGTTGAGAGATACTCAGGGTGCAGGTCGCAAACCACCAAGCCGGGCTTGGCGTCGTAAAGCGCCTGCAAGTCCGCCACTGTGCGGCAAAAAGCCGAATAGGCTTGCCGCGTCTCCAGGTCGCCGATGTGCTGGCTGATGAACACCTGCCGGCCAACCGCCAGGGCCACGGCGTTCTTCAGATGCGCGCCGACGGCCAGAATCTCCGTCGAGTCAGCCGCATCACCGGCAGAGGAACCCGCCTGGGCCTTGTCCCGCAAAGGCAGCGGCACGGGCAGCGGCGCGTAGCCGCGGGCGCGCCGCAGCACCAGTTCGCGGTCCAGCACGACGCGAACCACCGAGTCGTCCACGTGACGGACGATGGGCCGGTCGTGAACCAGCAAGACATCGGCGATGCCATGCAGCCGTTCCAACGCTTCACGCTCCTCAATGCAGAGCGGCTCGTCGCTGAGATTGCCGCTAGTGGCAACTACCGGGAAGCCCAGCTCGCGCAGCAACAGGTGGTGGACGGGAGTGTAAGGCAGCATCACCCCCAGGTTGGGGTTCCACGGCGCGATGGACATGGCCAGCGGGGAGCCGCCCGTCGGGCGCGCTCGGCGCCGCAGCAGGACAATGGGCGCCTCGGGCGCGCGCAGCAACCGCTCCTCGAAGGGCGAGACTTCGCATAGGCTCGTGACCGCGTCGAGCGAAGGGAACATCAGGGCGAAGGGCTTCTCCTCGCGCTGCTTGCGGTCGCGCAGGCAGCGGACGGCTTGCTCGTTGCGGGCATCCACGAGCAACTGGAAGCCGCCGAGCCCCTTGAGCGCGAGCACCTGGCCGGCTCTGACGGCTTCCGCGGCCTTGAGCAACGCCTCGTGCCGCTGCCCGAGCGCTTCGCCCGCCGCGTTCCAAAAGGCGAGCTGCGGGCCGCAGGCGGGGCAAGCGTTTGGTTGCGAATGAAAGCGGCGGTCGGCGGGGTCGTGGTATTCGCGGCTGCACGCGGGGCACATCGCGAAGCCCTTCATGCTCGTATTGGGCCGGTCATAGGGAAGCGCCTCGATGATCGAGAAGCGCGGGCCGCAGTCGGTGCAGGTAGCAAAAGGATAGCGGAACCGGCGGTTATGCGGGTCGAGTATCTCGCCCAGGCAGGCGGGACAAGTGGCGATGTCGGGCAGGATCAGCGCAGTCTTCGCGCCGGTATCCTGGCTGAAGCGCACCTCGAACTGCTCGTAGCCAACCGGGTCGAGGAACGAAGGCTCAAGGCTTTGGATCATCGCCCGCGGCGGCTTGTCCCGCTCCAGCCGCAGCAGGAACTGGTCAAGCCCAGCGCGCTCGCCCTCCACCTCGATGAAGACCCCTTGCGCCGAGTTCAGCACCCAGCCGCGCAGCCCAAGCTCCGTCGCCAGACGGAAGGTGAAAGGGCGGAAACCGACGCCCTGGACGGCGCCGTGCACGATAATCCTGGCACGTTCAGTTCGCGTTGCGCCCTCCCTGGCAACAGCCATTGCCCGTCCGCAGTGCATTCGTTCCCACCACCTCGTGCCGGGCTGACCGCCGGTCCCGGAGGCGGTGGCGCGCAAACCCGCCCGGGCAATCCCGTTCTCTCTGGCACTGAGGCACGCTCATATCAGGTTTTCAAGTTAGGCTACCCACAGAAAGCGTAAGTCAGTGTCCCAGGGCGCGCAAGCCGCCGCCGCCGGCAACGTCCTGAACCGGTCCACTCTGAATCAGCGCGGACCGCTTACGGGCGCACAGTTCTTTATTCAAGTGAACCTCGCGCGGGCGTGCGCTTCGCTCCCTCCAATCTGGGAACCGCGGACGCGCGAGACCTTTACCACCAGCCCCGTCGGCCCACTCTCCGTGGCGACCACTGAGCAAGGACCCCGGCTCCTGCTGGCGGTGACCGGCCCGGTGACCGAAGACATCATGGTCTTTGGCCAGGCCCCGTGCAGCCCCGGTCGCCACAAGCGCCGCAACATCGCCTACCTCGGCCTGCTCACTCCCGCAGAAGACGGCGTTGCCGACATCACGGACATAACTGGAAGTCGGCGTTGCGATGCTTTTGGGGCAGAGAGGTCCGCCCCCGTCGCTCCCGATCCTCTGCCTTTCCTCGCCGTAGCCTCACCGTTACCTCCCCGTAGCACCTCTTATCGGCGATAAGAGGTGCTACGGGGAGGTAACGGTGAGGCTCAGGAGATGCTCTGGTGCTGTGGCGGCGGCAAGCGGTCGGGAAGCTACGTGGGAATAGGGAGTTGCGAATCTGAGGCGCGGGGGAGCCGGGCCGGGTTCTGAATCGAGCACGAGTCTCTTGGGACTGGGAATGCCGCCCAAGGGCAGGAACTCTACTATCTCTGCAAGCCGGCGCTCCGGCGCGTTCGCAGGCACCTGCGGCAGGGGCCGACCAGCCTATGCCGCGGCGGGCTTCTTGAGTTCCTTCAGTTTCCGGGACTCGGGCTTGGCGGAGTAATACGGGTCCAGCGGGTAGCAGCCGCTGATCAGGCCGTTGCGAGGCGCCGTGGTGCAGTCGCTGAAGGTGCGGCAGATATGCTTCGTCGAAAGCTTCCCCTGCTCGATGGCGTCGGCGAGGACGGCGGGATACGAGAGCACCATGCGCCCAATGCCGACCATGTCCGTCCAGCCGTGACGCAGCACATACTGCGCGACGTGCGGCAGGTATTCCTGGAGGTAGCTGTAAGCGCTGCCGACCAACAGGAGGTTCCGGGGAGCATGCGCCTTGAGCGTGCGCACCATGTTGACCTGGCGCGCAACGCCGACAAGAGGGTCTTCGGGCGGTTGGTAGCCGTCGGAAGGAGGATAGGCAGCCGGCCGCTGAATGTGTGGATTGTAATAGGGCGAGCCGGCGCTGAGGTTTACGATCTTCACCCCGAGGCTCGCGCAGAGTTGCAGGAATTGCACGGCCTCCGCCAGGTCGTACTCAAGCGGGTTGGTCTGATTCACGCCGAAGCCATAACGGTAGGGAAGGCAGTGCGCGAAGTCTTCGGGCACACCGGGCCCCGGCTTCCCCGGCAGCGAGCGCACCGGGTCGGGCTTGAACGGCACGAGATCGAATGCGCTCAGGCGCACGCCCAGCTCGATCCGGTTCCCGCTGGCGCGGATGCCGGCCACGATCTCGCGCAACGGGCGCGTGCGGTTCTCGAATGCACCGCCGTACTTGCCCGGCCTTGTGAACGCGCCCAGCACCTCGTGCAGGAGATAGCCGTGGCAATGCTTGATATCCACGAAGTCCGCGCCTACGTCCCAGGCAATCCTAGCGGCGCTGATGTAGTCTTCAATGAGTTGGTCGAGTTCGCTATCGGTCCAGACCTGGGCGTCGCTGGTCACGCCGAACTTGCGGTCGAGGATGGGGTGCCGGTAGGCGACGCGCGGCTCGAGGCGCGATTCATCATTGGGCTTGCAGAACCGCCCGGAGTGCGTGAGTTGGAAGCCGATGAGCAGGTCGTCCGCGCTGCCGTGGTGCTCCTTATGCGCAGCGATGAGTGCTTCGCGCAGCCGGGCCAGGCCAGGCTTGTTTTCCTCGTTGATGAGGAGCTGGTTGGGATTGGCGCGGCCATCGGGCCGGACGGCCATCGCTTCACCGCCGAAGATGAGCTTGGCACCGCTCTCGCCAAATCGCTGCCAGCGCCGCACCACATCGTCGGTGATGCCGCCGCGGGGGGTGCCATCCCAGCCTTCCATTGGCTGGACGACGTAGCGATTGCCGGGCTGTTTGCCATTGATGGAAAGGTGCGTCACAGGCTGGGCCAAAGGGGAGGCGCTTCCCGTCATGATGGTGTCCTCGCACGGCAAATCAATTCCGAGCGAGGCCGCGTGCTGGCGGAAGTCGGCCACGGTCTTAAGCGATGGGATGCGGACTAACTTGAACGAGCCGGCCATAAGCTATGCCGCAAAGCGTGGCGTCGAGGCCGGGCAAATGTCAAATCTTCCACAATCTGAGCGGGTGAGACCCAACGTGCTGGTCAGTCGGGCCATGCTGCACGGAGCGCGGACATTTCTGTCCGCCGTTCCTATGGCACCGCCCAACGGCGGACAGGAATGTCCGCGCTCCTGCGATCGTCCCCAACCCCCCGTTGACATTTGCGCTCATGGTGTCAGTTTCAGTAGCTTAAAGAATCAATATGAATCAACGACTGCCTATACTACTTGCACTCGCGCTAGCGACCACCGCTTCGCCGCTTCTTGCCGGCACACCGGATCTAAGCAAGCTCCCTCCGCCCGCCACGAAAATGGGCGTGACCTACGCCAAGGACATCCGGCCCATCTTCGAGGCCTCGTGTCTCCGCTGCCACGGCCAGGAACGGCCCAAGGCGGGTTTGCACCTCGACAGCCTGGAAGGGGTGCTCAAAGGCAGCAAGGATGGCAAGGTCATCGTGCCCGGACAGAGCACCAAGAGCCAATTGGTCATCGCCGTAGCCCGGCTGGATGAGGAGAGCGCGATGCCGCCGAAGCCCAAGCACGGGCGGCCTCACGGCGGCGAGAAGGGGCCTGAAGGCGCGGCTCCCGTCTCCGCCGGCACCAACCAGCCTCCCGCCAAAGGGCCCATGGGACCGCCGCCGAAGCCGCTGACGCCTGAGCAAGTGGGGCTGATCCGCGCTTGGGTGGACCAGGGCGCGAAGTAGCAGCCCGCGCCGGGGTTTGCGGGCGGAACGCCGTCTGTTAGCTTCTGGCGCGTGACGCAGACCTCCGACGCAGCAGGCGCGCGTGCAGATGCGCGGGACGGGGCCGTGCATCGCGGCCCGCGGGGCGGCTTGTGCTACGGCATCGGCGCCTACGCCATGTGGGGCGTGTTCCCGCTTTATTTTCACCTGGTATCGGAGGTGCCGTCGTGGCTGGTGCTGTGCCACCGGATATTCTGGTCGGTGCTGTTCCTGGTGGCTGTGGTCTCGGCGCGCCAGGAGTGGGGCGCCATCGTGCCCATCCTGCGCAACCGCCGGAACCTGCTGCTGCTCTCGTGCGGGGGAGTGCTCATCGCGCTGAACTGGCTGCTCTTCATATACTCCATCGCCAGCCGGCAAGTGCTGCAGGCGAGCCTGGGCTACTTCATCAACCCGCTCTTGTCGGTGGTGCTCGGGCTGATCTTTCTTCGTGAGCGGTTGCGCGGCTGGCAATGGGTGGCCGTGCTGATCGCCGTCGCCGCCGTGGTGAACCTCTCGCTCCACAGCGCCGCCTTTCCGTGGCTGGCGGTTTCGCTGGCCGCCACGTTTGGCTTCTATGGCCTGGTGCGCAAGACGGTGGACATCAACTCGCTGCACGGCCTGCTGGTCGAGACCACCATTCTCTTCCCGCTGGCGGCGGCGGTGCTCGCATGGGCCCCCGTTGGCGGCCTGCCGCGGGCGACCCTGGGCATTCTATCCTTGTCCGGCGTGCTCACGGCTGTGCCCTTGCTCATGTTTGGCGCCGCCCTGCGCCGGCTCAAACTCTCGACGATCGGCTTCCTCCAATACATCGGCCCGACGCTGCAATTCCTGGTGGCGGTGCTGGTGCTGCACGAGCCGCTGGACCGCTCCAAGCTCGGCAGCTTCGCGCTCTGCTGGGTGGGCATTGCCGTCTATACCGCGGACTCCCTCCTGACGCGGCATCCGCTGGCCGTGGCGGATGAACCCGAGTAGCGGGCGCGTCTTAGGGCTCCACGTAAACCGGCATGCCGATCCATACCAGCTTGAGCAGATACTCCGCGTTCCAGTTGGCCAGCCGGAAGCAGCCGTGCGATTCAGTGCGGCCAACCTGCTCGGGGCTAGGCGTGCCGTGGATGCCGTAGCCGGGTTTATCCAAACCGATCCAGGCGACCCCGACCGGGTTATTCGGTCCCGGCGGCAGGATCAGCTTGGTTTTTATTTGCCGCGCCTCGGCGGATTCGGGGAACACGTCCGGGTCAAAGGTGTAATTGGGATTAGGGGCAATCACCGCCACGTGCAGTTCGCCCACAGGCCGCTTCTCGACCCGCTGCGCGATGCTGCATGGGAAGTGTACCAGCAGGTTCGTGTTTGCATCGAAGGCTTCAAGCGCCTTGCCGGAAAGGCTGATGGTGGCGAACGCCGCTTTGGCGCCGGGCTCGCAGCGCACGACGTCCGGCAGGCGCAGCGTCGCGCCTTCCGGGACGCTGGCCCATTGAATGGATGGATTGAGCTGCCGGATCAGGTTGGGGTGCGAGTGGCCTTTCTCGGCGACCAATTCCAGGATGGTCTCGTAGTCGAGGGCCGTCTGCTGGGACTTGCCGAGCCAGGTGCCGCTCAGGGGCTGCAGGCGCGACAAGTCGTTGCTGGTGACGGTGTGAGTCGTGTAAGGCGGCGCGGCCAGCAATAGCCGCTCCTTGGTGTCCGCGTCGAGTCCGCCCGTTGCCGACAAATGCTCCTTCTCCTGGAAGGCGCGGAGCGCGGCACGCGTCTGCGGGCCGATCAGGCCGTCGAGCGAACCGGATGAAATGCCCAGGCGATCCAGAGCTAGTTGGGCTTCAAATACGTCAGCCACCGGGCGGGGGAAGCCTCCCGCCAGCACGGGCTCCGGATTGGTGCGCGCGACCGGTTGCGGCGGCGGAATCGGGGGCGGCGGAGCGGGCGGGTTGGTTGGCTGCGTGACGGGCGGAGGCGGAAGCGGGGGCGGAGCCTGAGTAACCGTCACCGCCGGTGTGATCGCGACCACCCGCACCGGCGCTTTGGGCCGCGCGCCCAGCCACATGAACCAGGCGCCGAGGCCTATGCCCACCACCAGCAGCAGCAAATAGACGGCCCAAGGCCGTCCAGACCGGGAACGCGGCATAATGTATTTCGTACGGCGGCGCACAGGCATTCGCGCAGCCCACGCCTAAAGTTCGAAAAAGGTGCGCAGCTTGTCGAGGAAGCTATCCGTGTACTTGGTCTGCTGGATTTGGACCACGCCGTCCTTCCTCTCGGCGGCAAGCGCGCCTTCCGTCTCCAGTTGGCGGCGCGCGAGCAATTCGCTGAGCTGCGCCAGCAACTCCGGGTTCTCCTTGAGGCTCCGGGCGAGGACCGCCTTGCCGATCTCGACAACCTCGCAGTCGGACTGCGCAATCACCGTCGCGCTGCGCTTCTCGCCCGTCAGCAGGGACATTTCGCCGACGCAATCGCCCGGTTTCAGGAAGGCCACCGGCGTCGGCGCGCCGTCTCGCTCGACCACCACGGTCGCCTCGCCGTCCACCAGGATGAACATCGAATCGCCATTGTCCCCCTGCTCGATCAACTTCTCGTCGCGCCCGAAATGGACCACTCGCCCCCGCGGCAGCAAGGCATCGAGCTCCTCATCGCTCAAGCAGCGGAAGAGCGGCTGCTGGCGCAGGATGATCCGCGCGGCCGCTTGCACCTCCAACTGCTTGTCGCGCGCCGGCCGTTCCAGTTGCACCGTCCGTATCGGGTAGGGGATGCGGATGCCGTGCCGCCGGAGGCCATACCACATGTTGCTGCGGATGGCATCGCATACTTCGTAATAGCGTTCATACTCGTCCAGCCAGAACCGCACCTCGTACTCGATGCCGGAGTCGCCGAAGTTCTTAAGGAAGGCCTGCGGCTTCGGCTCCGGGCAGACCCCCTTGGCATTGGCGACGGCGTGGAGCAGGACACTCTTGGCCCGGTTCGGCGGCGCGGAATAGTCCAGGTTGATGGAGACGCGCATGGCGTGCCGGCGCTGGGGCCGGTTCAGGTTGACGATCGTCTGCGTGGCGAGCGCGCGGTGGGGGATCTCGATGGAAATATCGTCCACCGTCCGCAAGCGGGTGGCGCGCCAATTGATCTCAATCACCTCGGCATAGCGGCCATCTACCTGGAGCCAATCGCCGTGCTGGAAGGGCTTGCCGACCTGGAGCGAGACACCCGCCAGAATATTTCCGACCAGATCCTGCGCCGCCAGGCCGATCAGCACGGCGGCGATTCCGGGAGCGATGAGCAGGCCCTTGATGCTCTGGCCGTAGCCCACTTGCAAGACCAGGAAGATGGCCACAATGAGAATAACGAAGCGCACCACCTCGGTGAGCAGCTTCGGGACTTTGACCCGGTGGCGCTGCTGGAAGTAGAGGTCCCAGAGGTAGCGGTCCACCATGGCGATCACGACGAAGGAGCCGAGGACGACCACCGCCGCGCCGAGGTGCCGCAGGAAAGGCCAGTCCAGGTTGAGCAGCAGAGCCGGCACGTACAGCGCCAGTGCCAGCGCGAACACATGGTAGAACCAGCCCAGGCGCACCCCGTGATGCCGCTTGAGGCGGCGCCCCGCCAGCACCATCAGGCAATAGAGCCCGGGCACGGCCAGCACCAGAATGAGGTCTTTGTATCCTTCTGTAAGCTCCGGCATCGCGGTCAGTGTATCAGACGGCCTAGCGCCTCGCAAGACCGGCGGGCGGGCGGGCGCCCCGTGCCTATCGCCGCTCGCCGTGTGCGCCTGCGCTCACCCGCGACTCAGCAGCGCATCGCCGATCATCCGCGCGGCAAGCTGATGAGACACCAGGTCGGTGTTGATCACCATGTGATAGAGCAGCGGGTCGTCTATGTGCAGATGGAAGTACTTCCTAAGATACCGCTGGCGTCCCTGGTCTTCGAGTTGGATGAATTCCTCGGCTGCCTTCTTGTCCAGCTTGTAATACTCCTGCACATGCTGCAGCCGCCGCTCGAAGGAGCCGACCAGCCGGACATGGAACACATAATCCAGGTTGCGCGTGATGATCCCTCCGCCGCGCCCGACAATGATCACCCGCCCCAACTCGACCAGCCGCAAGATGGTCTCGGCGGTCTGCCGCACCAGCGTCCAGGACTGCGGGTGGAGCCCGAACAATTCGTCCACCGTGTCTTGAAGCTCGGAGATGCGGTCCTCGGCCAGAAACTTCGCCATCCGCTCCGGCAGGTGATGATCCTTCAGCACCTGCTCCACCAGGTTGCGGTCGAACACCGTCCATGGTGGAGCCTGCTTCGGGCCACGATCCTGGAGATACTGCGCCAACTCTGCCCCCACGGCGTGCGCGCCGGACCCCGTCTGGCGGGAGATGGTTACCGCGCGCCAGCGCTCGGCCCCGCTCGCCAGCGCCCGCGCACCGCCCGCCCCGTGCAACTGGGTGTCAATGAAGGCCTTGCACCGCTCGAAACTTGGTTGCGCTATCATATCCTCTGCTGCTTTGGTTCTATCACACCGCTCGTGTACCAAGTGCCGCAGTAATGTAGCCGATAAGCCGCGCCCCACCAATACTTCGGATGCGGATTTAATCGGAGCTAATGAGTGTGATTAATGAAATGACCCGCGGGCTGCGGCGCGCCACCCGGGGACGCCGCGTCCGACGCTGGGCCGGAGCGCCGCCATGGTGCCATCTTAGGCCATTCGAAGGGTGAGAGCCGGCAGAATGCCGGCGCTCCGGCCCCTCCCCGCCGCCTCACGAGCCGGCTGGTTAATGGGGTCGCCGCAAAACCTTTAAAATAGTTGTTGCGTTCGCCCCGTTCTGATGTAAGCTGCCTTTGCTTTTAGGCAGCTAGTCGATTCAAGGCCGGTAAATCCTCAGTTGAACTTGCTTTCAATGATGATTTGAAACCCGATGGTCGGGAACAGTCTTCGAAGGAGCAGTCCGTCTAAGACACAAACATTATTATGAGTACAAAGTTATACGTGGGGAATCTTTCCTTTGACGTCACCGAAAACGATCTGCGGGACATGCTGGCACAGCACGGCCCAGTGAACGAAATCAACGTCATCATGGACAAAGAAACCGGCCGCGCACGCGGGTTCGCCTTCGCCACCATGAACACCGAGGAAGGGGCCAAGGCCGCTATCCTGGGCTTGAATGGCAAGGATTGGAAAGGCCGCGCCCTGACCGTGAACGAGGCCCGTCCGCGCGAGGAACGCCCGGCCCGAGGCGGCGGCGGTTACCGCGGCGCGCAGCGCGACCGCTACTGATTCATCCGCGTGGATTGTTCATCGCCCTGGGATTCTGTTCGGCAGAATCCCACGGGCGTATCGAGTCGCGCAGCCGTTCGTTCACGCTGGTGACCGGGCACTCTCTCCGCAAAGAAGATAATATGTCAGATTCTTCCGTAATCACAGCCCCTGAAACCCGGCAGCAGCGCTTTGAGCGCATTCTGAACCTGGAACCGTTCAAGGGGCTTAAGGCCATCTTCGACAGCCTCTCCCGCGATCGGGCGGCGATCTGCGATGGGGTGAGTGGCGCCAATTCCTACGAGGAGTTCATGGCCAGGGTAGGCTATCGTGTCACCATCACCAAACAAATCCACGTCGCGGATTGTTATTCCCGCACGGGCCCGGCAGGCGGAATCAAGGCCGTGCTTCCGTATTTCGACATTCCGACGCACAGCGCGCTGCCCACACTGGTGAACTTTGATTCCACCGTGACCGCAACCGAGAAATCAGCGGCTTTCTTCAATGGGTTGCTCGCCCAGCTCAAGCGACAACTGGGAATGTGAGCCGGTCGGGAGCCGACGGCCCTGACGAACTTCGAAGCCCAAGGCTCAGGGCGCGCGAACCGCGCCAGAGCGATAGCGGCTCACGCCACCAGAGGATGATTCAGCCGGTCCGGCACAAACGCCGCAATACGGCGGTTGGCGTCCGCTACGTCCTCCCGTGTCATCCCCAGCGCCACAAACGCCCAGGCCGCCTCGGAACTCCGGTAGCCTTGCGCCGTCGCGAGCTGGAGCCACTTATACGCCTCGATCCTCGACTCGGGCGCAGCTTCGGGCGACCCGTCCAGGCTGGCGCGGTGGAGCTTGATGCCGACGTAATGTTGAGCCCCGGCGTCGCCGAGTTCTGCCGCCTTTTGCATCCACTCCATTGATTTGGTGGCGTCGCGGGGCACTCCCTGGCCGGCGGCATACATCATGCCGAGGTTGAACTGCGCCAGCGCATGGCTTTGGTCCGCCGCCTTCAGATACCAGTGCGCGGCCTGCGCGTAATCCTGCTCCGCTCCCAGCCCGGAGAATCTTAGCCCGAGGCTGAATTGCGCTTCCGCAACGCCGTTGGCGGCCCTGGTTTCAATGGTTTCAACAGCGGGCTTTTGAGGGCGGCTGAACAATCGGCGAAAGAACGGAGTGTCCATGCTCGTCAGGTTAGACGGCCCGAACCAAAACACCAGGCAATTCGGAGTGGGTCCGGCGCCTGAAGCAGTCCTGGCGGTCAGCCAACACCCGTGAGCCGGACCGTTTCGTGGCGACCGCGAGCTGGAATCGGCGGCCGACGGGAGGACGCCGGTGAAGAAACCCACCAAAGCTCACGCGGCTATGCCCAAGTCCTCCAGCACCAGGCGGGCGCTGATCCGGGCCGACTCGAAGATGACCGGCAAACCGCTGCCCGGATGCGTGCCGCCGCCAACCAGGTACAGCCGGGTAAACTCCTCAAACCGATTGCGCGGACGCAGGTGGAGCATCTGCCCAAGGTTGTGCGCCAGGTTAAAGGTTGCGCCCTTGTAGATTCCCACTTTGCTCTCCCACTCGTCGGGCGTCACAATCCGCTCGAACCGGATGCGCCGTTCAATGTCCTCCACACCCATCTTTGCAAGCTGGCGCAGTGCCACCCGCCGGTAACGCTCACGCTCTTTGCGCCAGTCAACATTCGGATGCCGATGGCTGACCGGGACCAGAACGTAGAGGGTGCTGTGGCCTTTGGGCGCCAGCGTTTCGTCAGTGCGGCACGCGTTCTGCACATAGAACGACGGGTCTTCGGTGAGCACGTGCCGGTGCTCGATGTCGTCCAGGTTCTGCCGGTACTCCCGCGTGACGTAGATGTTGTGGTGCTGGAGCTGCTCATAGTGACCTTCGATGCCGAGATAGAGCATGAAGGTCGAGCAGGAGAAGCGCTTGCGGGCGATGGTCGCGTCCGTCCATCGGCGCCGCAGCCGATCCGGGACCAGCGTGGTCATCGCGTGACCGAAGTCGGCATTGACGATTACGGCGTCGCCACGAACTTCGCCAATCGCCGTCCGCACGCCAACGGCGCGCCGTCCATCGAAAAGGACCTCTTGGACCGCCTCGTCCAATCGAATGGTGGCCCCCAGCTCGGCGGCCACCCGCGCCATACCGCAGGTGAGCGCGTTGCAACCGCCGATCGGGTGCCAGATGCCGTGCTCGTATTCCAGGAAGGAAAGAATCGAGAACAGGCTGGGGCAGTGGAACGGCGACATGCCCAAATACTTGGACTGGAAGGTAAACGCGAGTTGCAGGCGCGGGTCGCTGAAATAGCTGGCCAGCTCGGCGTGCAATGATTTCCACGGCTTGAGATAGGGCAGAACGGCCAACAGTCGGGCCTGGAGCAGGTCAGTCCAACCCAGAAACGGCGCCTGGAGACACGGGGCGAACTTCTCCAGCTTCACCCGGTTGTAGGACATGAACCGGCGGAAATGGGGCGCGTCCGCCGGCGCCAGCTTAGCGATCTCCCCAACCATTCGCTCGATATCGGACGTGCACAACAATTCGCCCCCCGCGCCGAAGATCAGCCGGTACTGCGGGTCCAGCCTCTTCATGGGCACCTCCCCGTGCAAATCGCGCCCCACGGCGGCAAAGATCTCCTCCAGGATTTGTGGGTAGAGGAAGAAGGTCGGGCCGAGATCAAACCGGTAGCCGTCGCTTTCGATGGCCGAAGTGCGTCCCCCCACGCGCGGCTGCTTCTCGATGACAGTGACTTCCAGGCCAGCCTTCGCCAGCAACATCGCGGTCGCCAACCCCCCAGGCCCCGCGCCGATGATGATCACCCGCTGCTGCGACATGCCTCGTTGATACCGGAGCCAGCGGGTTTACGCAAGCGTGGGCAACTGCGTTGCGCAGATTGAAAACTGTGCTGCGACCTTGCCAGGTCACCCGAGCAAGAAGCGGTACGCCAGCCGCAGCTTCCCCAGGCTCACGCGCGGCGGCGGATAGACCAGCTTCGGGTCAATGGCGAGCGAGCGCCGCAGCACGGAGCGCCGGTGGGTGAAACAGTCGAAACTGGCCTTGCCGTGGTAAGCGCCGAGGCCGCTCTCGCCCAGGCCGCCGAATGGGAGGTCGCTGCCGACCATGTGCGTCACCGTATCATTGAGGCAGACGCCGCCGGAGCGTGTCGCGGCCAGCACCCGTTCCTGCACCGCGCGATCCCGGGTGAACAGGTAGAGCGCCAGGGGCGTTGGCCGGCCGCGCAACAAACCCAGCGCTTCGTCGAGCGTGGCATATTCCAGCACCGGCAGAATGGGCCCGAAGATTTCCTCCTGCATCACTGCTGCGTCTGCCGGCACACCGGTCAGAAGCGTCGGCGCGAGGTAAAGTTCCCCGGTATCATACTGCCCGCCGCAAATGATCTGACCATTGCCCAGGTACCCGGTGAGCCGGTCGAAGTGCTTGCGGTTTACGATGCGCCCGTAGTCCTGGCTCTTGCGCGGGTCCGGGCCATAGAACTCCTGCAACGCTCGCTTAAGAGCCTCCAGCAGGGGCTCACCGATGCGCCGGTCCGCTAGAACGAAATCAGGCGCCACGCACGTCTGCCCTGCGTTCATGAATTTGCCCCAGGCAATCCGGCGGGCGGCGACATCCAGCGGCACATCGGCGCACACGAGGCAAGGGCATTTGCCCCCCAGTTCCAGCGTGACGGGCGTGAGATGCCGCGCCGCCGCCGCCATCACCGCCCTGCCCACGCGCGTGCTCCCGGTAAAGAAGATGCAATCGAATCTTTCCCGCAGGAGCGCTTCGGCGGCCTCGCGTTCGCCCTGAACCACCTGCAGGTATTCCTCGGGAAAGGTTGCGCCCACCAGTTTGGATATGGCTGCCGCCGTGCGCGGCGCGAACTCGGACGGCTTGAGGACAGCACAGTTGCCGGCGGCGATCGCTCCTACCAGCGGCGAAAGCAGAAGCTGGATGGGATAGTTCCAAGGCCCCATGATGAGAGCCACACCATAAGGTTCGGGCCGAATGAAACCCCGCGCGGGCCAAACCAGCCACGGGGCCCGGCGCCGCTGGGGCGCCATCCAGGCCGGCAGCGATCGGATGGCGTGGTGGATTTCACTGAGCACGAGGCCGATTTCCGTGCCATAGGCCGCATAAGCTGATTTGCCGAGATCGGTCTGCACAGCCTCGAACAGGGATGCCTCGTGCGTCGCGATGGCGGCGCGCAGGCGCTCAAGCTGCCTCCGGCGAAACTCCGGGGGACGGGTCGCGCCGGTTTGGAAGAAAGTGCGCTGGCGGCTAATGGCGGCGGCGAGGTCCATATTCAGCTTGGAGGAAGTTCCGTGCCGCCTATACTTTAGTCAAGAGATGGTTCGCTGGCTTGGGATCTTGATGTGGTTTGTCACGGCGCTCATGAGGGCGGACAGCCCAGGAGACAACGCCGCTCTTGCGGGAGTGGCCGAGTTCAAGGCGGCATATCAGGCATGGGACGGTGCCCGATTCAAGGCTGCGGCTGACTTCTTCCGGCAGGCTTGCACCAATGCGCCCGCCTCATGCACAACTTTCTATTGGCTGGGCGCCGCTGAGTTCCATCGCGCGCTCCAGCTCCACAGCCTGCCGGTCACCCCGGCGAACACGCTCACCGCCGATGCTTCCCTGGATGCCGCCCAGGCAGCCCTCCTAACCGCCGTGAAGCTCGACCCGAAGCACGCCGAAAGCCATGCGCTGCTCGGCACCATCTACGGAATGAAGATTGATGGGAACCTGCTGCGGGCAGCGCGGTTCGGGCCGCGAGTCGCTCGGCACGAGAAACTGGCTCTGGAGTCGGGCGCCGATAACCCGCGTGTGCGCTACCTGCTCGGCACTTGCCAGTTCCACACTGCCAAAGGACCCGCGGCTCAACGCGAGGCGCTTGCTACCTTCCTGCTGGCGGAAAAACTCTTTGCCGCGGAGTCCAGGCAGACCGCCGGCCCGCTCGACCCACGTTGGGGGCGCAGCAGTTGCCTTACGTTTATCGGCCGGACTTACGAACTGCTCGGCCAGCGCGCCGAGGCGGCCAATTACTTCCGCCGGGCGCTGGTTGAACATCCTGCGGACCACGCAGCCACGGCAGGCCTGGAACGCCTGGCACAAACGAACTGAGGCAGATATGAACCAGAAGAAGGTCATCGTCATCGGGGCCGGACTAGGGGGGCTCTCAGCAGCGATCTCCCTGGCCCAAGAGGGATACGCTGTCACCATCCACGAGAAGAACTCCAGGATCGGCGGCAAGCTCAACGTGCTCAAGGAGCGGGGTTACACGCTCGACCTGGGGCCGTCTATTCTTACCCTGCCACACATCTTCGGCCGCCTGTTCGAGCGCTCGGGCAAGAAGATGGCAGACTACACCCCGATTCGTCCCCTGCGCCCGCACTGGCGCAACTTCTTCGAGGACGGCACGGTGGTGGATCTGTACCCCGAACCCGACCGCATGGCGGAGGAGGCGCGCAAAGTGGGCGAAGACCCCGCCCGTGTGCAGCGGTTCTTGAAGTATTCCGCCGACCTCTACGACCTGGTCAACGCCGGCTACTTCGAACAGGGCCTGGACACGTCCAAAGAGTTCGCGCGCTTCTACGGGCTGGCGAAGTTCCCGAAGTTCGACCTGTTCCGCACCATGCACGGCGGCGTGGCGCGTTTCCTAAAGACGCGCTATCTGCGCGACGTGTTCGACTACTTCATCAAGTATGTCGGCTCGTCCGCATACCACGCGCCGGCCTTCATGAACTGCCTGCCGACCATCCAGTTCCGCTACGACCTCTGGTACGTGGATGGCGGCCTTTACAACATTGCCGTCGGCATCCAGCGCCTCATGGATGAATTGGGCATCATCGTCCGCCTGAATAGCGAGGTGACAGAGGTTCGCCACGAGGGCACCCGCGTCACCGGTCTCGTGGCGAATGGGGAGCCCCATCCCGCCGACATCCTCGTCTCGAACATGGAGGTCATCCCCGCCTACGAGCGCCTGCTGGGTGAGGATGAAGCCTTCATGCGGCGCCTCGAGAGGTTCGAGCCGACCTGCTCCGGTCTAGTGCTCGAACTCGGCCTCGATTGCCAGTATCCCCAACTCGCGCACCACAACTTCTTTTACTCCGAGCACCAGCGCGAACACTTCCACACCGTCTTCCGCAAACGCGAATTGCCCCCTGACCCTACCATTTACCTGGTCGCTGCTTCGAAGACCGACCCTACCGTCGCCCCGCCGGGGTGCGACTGCCTGAAGATTCTCCCTCACATTCCCCACATTGACGACGCGCACCACCTGACGCGCGAGGATTATCTCGCGTTCAAAGACCGCGTGGTGGAAAAGCTGGAGCGGATGGGCTTGAAAGACCTCCGCCGGCACGTCGTGTTCGAGCACTGCTGGACGCCGTTGGACATCCGCCAGCAGTATTACTCCAACCAGGGCGCGATCTATGGCGTGGTGGCAGACCGCTTCAAGAACCTCGCCTTCAAGGCGCCGAAGCAGAGCACCAAGTACGCAAACCTGTTCTTCGTAGGCGGCTCGGTCAACCCGGGCGGCGGTATGCCCATGGTGGTCCTGTGCGGCCAGAATGTCGCCAGGAAAGTGGTGTCCTGGGACAAGAGCCAGTAACCCCGAACCTGCGATTGATCGGATGGGCACTGAGACATTCATGCTGCTCCTGGCGCTGGCATTCTGGTCGGGCGGCTTCCTCCTGTTGGCTCGCCTTGGGCGCCCCGCCCAGGCCGGCGCGCCAAGTCCCTTGCCGACCGTGAGCGTCGTCATCCCAGCGCGCGATGAAGAGCGCAACCTGCCCACCTTGCTGCGCTCGCTGGCATCCCAGGCGGCAAAGCCACAGCAAATCATCGTGGTGGATGACGGCTCGACCGACCGCACGGCGGCGCTCGCCCAGGAACTCGGCGCGATGGTCATTCCCTCCCAACCCCTGCCGGAGGGCTGGCGCGGCAAGACTTGGGCTTGCCACCAGGGCGCACAGGCTGCCAGCGGCGACTTGCTGCTATTCTTGGACGCCGATACCTGGTTTGCGCCGGATGGATTGGCACGAGTTCTCTCGGATTACCCCGGCGGCGCGTTCTCACTCGGGCCTTACCATGCCGTTCAGAAGCCCTACGAAGACCTCTCGCTCTTTTTCAACCTCGCCATGACTGTAGGTACTCTGCCGGACAGCTTGTTCGGCCAGATGCTGCTGGTGGACCGGCAAAGCTACCAGCGCGTGGGGGGACATGAAAGCGTCCGGGAGCGCGTGCTGGAGAACTTCCGGTTGGCCAACCAGTTTCGCGCGGCTGGCATCCCCGTGCGCAGCACCAGTGGGCGGGATGTATTCTCGTTCCGCATGTACCCAAACGACGTGCGCCAGTTAATAGAGGGCTGGACGAAAGGCTTTGCTTCCGGGGCGAGCCAGACTCCAGGCGGGACGCTCCTCCTGATGGTGATGTGGATGATTGGGCTGATGCTCGCGCCGCTGGGCTGGGTGATCACCGGTGACTGGCTTCGTTGGGGAGCGCTTTACCTGGCGTGTGCGGCGCAGGTCGCCTGGTTGAGCCGCCGCGTGGGTGCGTTTGGCTGGCTTACTGCATTGCTGTATCCCGTCCCGCTGATTTTCTTCTTCGTCGTCTTCCTCTGGTCGGTGTTGCGCTCAGGCAGAGTCGTCACCTGGAAGGGAAGGGAGATTCGTGCTGATTAGACTCCCCACCGCCTGGGTCATCGCGCTGAACGTCGCCGGCTGGCCCGTCATCCAGCTTTTCCTCGGGTGGGCATTTACCCGCATGCCGGAGCGCTGGTTTAATCCACCTGCCCCGAACCGTCTGCTATGGGACCGACGATTCTACGAGCGTGTCCTCCGCGTCAAAGCCTGGAAGGACCGGATTCCGGATGCCGCGCGCTGGTTCCGCAGTGGCTTTCCCAAAGGCTCACTCCGGGCCGGTAGTCCTGAGTATTTGCGCCGCTTCGCCCGCGAGACATGGCGCGGCGAGCTCTGTCACTGGCTTGCGCTGGGCTGTGCCCCAGTCTTCTTGCTCTGGAACCCCTGGTGGGCCGACGTGATCATGGTTGCGTATGCTCTGCTTGCGAACGTGCCTTGCATTCTCGTTCAGCGATATAATCGCTTGCGCCTGGGCGCGTTGCTGACCCCAAAGACAAGCTGGCCCGGGCGACAACCACCCGGAACAGTCCATTGACATGTGGTAGCCAGTAGTTAGCATGAAAGCGAGTTGCCGAGCGGCGCGCTCGTCTATCGGTTAGGACACGGCCCTCTCAAGGCTGAAAGACGGGTTCGATTCCCGTGCGCGCTACCAACCCACAAACCGTGCTTCCTCGACAAGCGGCAGGAGCCGCGGTTACATTTGGGTGCAATGACCCTACCGAACCAGGCGTTACCGGGAGCAGGCGGCACGATCAAGCCGGTGAAGGCTTTCCCGGGCTGACCCCGCCGTATGGGAAACAAGCAAAGCTGGATTATCCCGCTGCTGGCGGCGCTGGTGGTGGCTTGTGTGGGGTGGTGGGCGGATCGGCAACTCCGCGTGGTCATGCAGGAGGAGCTGACCGATGACCTGCGGACCACGCTTGAGGCCGACGTGACAGCCCTCGAGATATGGATGGCCAACCAGAAGAAGATCGCGGCGGTGCTGGCCGAGGAGCCGCGCCTGAGAAACCTTGCCCTCGACCTGCTAAGTAAAGGCGGGGCAAGGGGCACGAATCAACCAGGCTTCGCTAGCCTGGCCCACCAGTTGTTCGTTGGCGATAAATTGCAAGCGCGCTTGGACACGCTTGGCTACAAGGTGGCGCAATTGGTCAATACCAACTTTCAGGTGGCGCTCGATTCGGGGCGCAGGCGCAGCCGCATGGGCACACAGGTGGCTGAGGACTTGCAGCCGCGGTTCGGTGAGTTGTTCACATCGGGCGAGCCGATCATCATCACTCCCTTCAAGATGCAGGCCCCGGAGAGGAACGGCTTCCCGGAAGGTGGTGGTATGGGGCGGCCTCGCGGTCCTGGCCAACCTGGGCGCGGGCCGCGAGCGGGAGGCAATGCGCCACCCAACACGGCCACCGTTCCTCCCGCACTTACCGTCATGCAGGTGGCGGCGCCGCTGAAGGACACTAACGGGGTGACGCGCGGGGCGCTCGCGCTGATCGTCAACCCGGACGCTGAGTTCACTCGCATCCTGTCAGTCGCCCGTTCGGGCCAAAGCGGGGAGACGTTCGCATTCGACCCGGAGGGCGTGATGATCTCGAAGAGCCGGTTTGAAGAGCAGGCGAAGCAATTGGGGCTGCTGGAAGAGTCGGCCGGCGGCAGCACGGCCCTGGCCCTGCATTTGACGGACCCAGGCGGCGACCTTACCAAAGGCTACAAGCCTGGCAACACCAACGCGTATCGGCCCTTGATCGAAATGGTTCAGCGCGCTATCGAGGGCGGCACGGGGATCGAGGTCCAGCCGTTCCGCGATTATCGAGGCGTGCCGGTAATCGGCGCGTGGATGTGGCTCCCACACTACGGGTTCGGCGTTGGCACCAAGATTGATGCTCGGGAGGCGTATCGCACGCAGCGCCTGGTGCGGGCGGTATTCGTCATGCTGTTCCTGCTGCTGGTATTGGCCTCGATCGTCATCCTGCTCTATTCAACAAGGCAGGTTGTGTGGCGCCGGCGGCTGACCGAGGCGGAACTCAAAGCACGGCAGCTCGGCCAATACCAACTCGTCGAGAAGATCGGCGAAGGCGGCATGGGCATCGTCTATAAGGCCCACCACGCCCTGCTGCGCCGCGAGACCGCGCTCAAGCTGCTGACGCCTGACAAGGCGGATGCCATATCCATCCAGCGCTTTGAACGCGAGGTTCGCCTCACTTGCCGCCTGATGCACCCGAACACCATTCAGGTCTATGATTACGGCTACACGCCCGAGGGCATCTTCTATTACGCCATGGAGTATTTGGATGGGCTGAACCTGGGCGACCTGGTGGCCCGATATGGCCCCCAACCTGAGGGCCGCGTGGTCCGCCTGCTCATCCAGATTTGCGAGTCCCTGGCCGAAGCCCACGCCCTGGGCCTGGTTCACCGGGACATCAAGCCAGCGAACATCTTCGTCACCGACCGCGCCGGAGTGCCGGATATGGTGAAAGTGCTCGACTTCGGCCTCGTGCGGACGGTGGCGCAGACGGAGGAAACCACCCTCGATGCCGCGGACTCAGCAGCCCTGGTAGGCACCCCGAACTACATGTCACCGGAAGCAGTCGCGACGCCAGCCAACACGGACGCGCGCAGCGATCTCTACTCAGTGGGCGCGGTGGGCTACCATCTGTTAACCGGACAAGCGGTCTTTGTAGCTGAAACGATGGAGGAACTCTGCCGGAAACGGCTGGAGGAAACGCCGCCTCCGCCCGCCGCTCGGATCGGTCGGCCGATCTGCCCGCACCTCGAAGCGCTGATCTTGCGTTGCCTGGAGCGCGAGCCGGAGCAGCGCCCGCAGTCCGCCCAGGAATTGATCGCGCTGCTGGCAGCCAGCCCGCGCATCGCGGATTGGAACATCGAACAGCGAGCGGCCTGGTGGACAGGCCATCGCGAGAGCATCAGCCAGGCCCGTGCCCTGGCGGCTGAGCCAATCGAGAGCGACAGGGCCGTGGATATTGAAGTCGAAGACCGCACGCCATAGGCTTCCACGAGGGCCTTTCAGTATCCAGCGCTGCCGGCCTCAGACTTTCGCTTGAGCCAGCCGGGCGAGCGTGAGCGCCAAGACCTCGACTCCCTGGCGAATCTGCTCCGGGGATGAGTACTCATCTGGGCGATGGCTGACCCCGCCGCGGCAGGGAATGAAGATCATCGTGGCAGGGCAAACCTGCGCCATGAAGAGCGTGTCGTGGTAGGCCCGGCTCACCATTCTGTTCACCGGCACCTTCAACTCGCCGCACACGCCGGCAATGGTCTGGACCAGGCGTGGGTCGCAGATCGCGGGGGCATCAACGTTCAGGCGCTCCAGTTGGAAGGACACTCCGCGTTTCTGGCAGACCTGCACCACCGAGTTCTCAATGCGATTCAGGGCTGCGTCGCGCGTCGAGACCTGTGTGTCGCGGAGGTCAATCTCCAGCCAGGCGCGGCAAGGCACACTGTTTACTGCCCCCGGCTCGATGCGAAACACGCCCGTGGTGCCGACGGTGTCTGCGCTGCCGCTGGTAATGGCAGCTTGCTCCACCGCCAGCGCGATTTCTGCCCCGGCCAGCAGGGCATCGTGCCGCTCGGGCATGAGCATCCCGCCCGCGTGACCGCCCACGCCTGTCAATTGCACGCGCAACGTGCTCGGCGCGGCGATCTTCTCCACCACTCCAATCGGAACGCCCTCTCGCTCCAACACCGGCCCCTGCTCAATGTGCAGCTCGACGAACGCAGCATAGCAGTCCGGTGCGAGGCGGACTTGCCGCAAGTCGTGCTCCCCGAAGCCGGCGGCGCGGCGCAGTTCCTCCAGCGACTTCCCCTGCTCATCGCGCAAGGCAGCCGCCTTTTCCAGTGAAAGCGACCCGGCCAACATGCGGCTTCCCACGCAGCCGAGGCCAAACCGCGTTGGCTCTTCAGCGGTGAAGATAATGAGTTCAATCGCCCGCCGTGGTTCAAACCCGGCGCGCTTCAGTGCTCGCATCGCCTCGATGGCGCCCAGCACGCCGACCACCCCATCATAGCGCCCGGCGTTGGGAATCGCGTCAATGTGCGAGCCTGTCGCCACCGGCGGGAGCGCGGGCTCCTGTCCAGCCCAGCGCGCAAACGTATTACCTACAGCGTCTTCCCGCAGCGTCAGCCCGGCCTCGCGGCACAGCCCTTTCACATACTCGCGGGCCTTGAGGTCGGCAGCAGAAAAAAGCACGCGCGTTACGACCGGCGGGGGGCTTTCTGAAATTGAAGCAAGCTGGTCGAGCTCGCGCTGCAAGGCATCAATATCCACGTGAGGTTCTGAGTTCATCTATTTGAGGGGTTTGACCAACCGCCCCGAGGGCTTCGCGACAATCTTGCCATCCTGGAATACGGTTCGACCGCGCAGGATAGTGCGGACCACTTCGCCCCGCAGCATCCGACCGACATAAGGGCTGTGCGCGTGGCGGTAGAGAAGGTCTGAGGCTTTCACTTCAAAGGCCTGGCGCAAGTCCACCAGGGCCAGGTCCGCGTCGGCGCCCACTGCGATTTGGCCCTTGTTACGGGGCAGCTCAAACTGTTGGGCCACATTCCGCGAGAGAAGTGCTGCGATCAGCGGAAGGACCATGCCCCGGTTCACGTGCCCCTCCGTGAGCAGCAACGGAAGCGTGTGCTGTCCCCCGGAGATGCCGCCCCAGACCTTGAAGAAGTTCGGCCCTTGCTTCATTTCCGGTGGCGAGGGGGAATGATCCGATCCTACTGTGGTCACGTCGCCTGCGATCAGACGCTGCCAAAGCTCCTCCTGCTCGCGGGCGGGGCGAAGCGGCGGCGCGCACTTGGCCAAAGCGCCGATCCTCATGATATCGTCCTCGGTCAGCACGAGGTAATGCGGGCAGGTTTCGCAGGAGACATTCACACCCCGCGATCTGGCTTCCAAGATCAAATGGATGCCCTCGCCGCAGCTCACGTGGACGATGTGCAAGGCGCAGCCCGTCTCGCCGGCCAAATCCAGCGCCCGACGAATCGCGTCCAGTTCCGCCGCCACGGGGCGCGAAGCCAGGTAATCGCCGACGGTAGTCTGGCCCTTGGCGATGCGCTCCTGGGCAAGCTCTCGGGTCATCGCGTCGCTTTCGGCATGCACGGCCACCGGCAACCTGAGCTGAGCGGCGCGTTTCATGCCTTCGCGCAGCGTACGGTCTTCCACGCGCGCAAAGTCCTCTATACCGCTGTCCGCCATGAATGCCTTGAAACCGATGACGCCGCACTCGGCCAGCTCGGCCAGCCGGTCCGCATTGGACGGCACAAGCCCGCCCCACAGAGCGAAATCAATCACCGAATGCTGCTCCGCCGCAGCTACTTTCAGGCGAAAGCTCTCCCGATCCACAGTAGGCGGGTGCGCATTGAGCGGCATGTCGAAGAACAGCGTGCCGCCACCCGCAGCCAGGGCGCGCGAGCCGGTCTCGAAGCCCTCCCACTCCGCCCGGCCCGGGTCGTTGACATGCACGTGCGCATCAATGACGCCCGGGAAGACGTGCAGGTCCTTCGCGTTGACAACCTCCCGGCTCGCGCCAGGCAGCGCCGGCGCCAGCGCAGTGATGGCTTCACCTGAGACGCCGATGTCGGCCCTGACGACCTCCGTAGCCGTTACCAAGGTCCCGCCGCGCAGAATTAGGTCGAACTCACTCATACTCGTTCGCCAGGAGCATCAGAAAATCGGTTATTACGGACAGCGCGACCTCCGCATCCTGAACGCTGACGGACTCGGCGGGATGATGGCTGACGCCGCCCTTGCAGCGGACGAACAACATCGCGACGGGTGTAATCCCGGCGAGGACGGCGGCGTCGTGCCCCGCGCCGCTGGGCAGGCCGATGACGCGGGCCTGGTGCTTGCCGGCGGCGCGCTTTAGCACAGCCGTGAGCCTGCGGGAACATGGGACCGAGGGCGTCGCCTGGATAACTTCCACTGCAAGGTTCATTTTGCGCGCAGCGCAAAGCCGCTGGGCGGCGTCGCAGATTCGAGCGATGGCCCGGCGCCGGACAGGGTCGCTCGGATGGCGCACATCCAAAGTTAGCGTCGCAGTGCCTGGAATCACGTTGCTGGCGTTGGGCTCAGCTTGAATCTGGCCAACGGTCGCCACCAGGCCGGCTCGCTTCCTGGCGCAGCGTTCGACCGCCAGAACGAACTCCGCTGCCGCGCACAGAGCGTCCCGCCGTGCATGCATGGGGGTAGTCCCGGCGTGGCCGGCCTGGCCGTTGAAGCGGAACCTCAGTCGCGCTTGCCCCGCGATGGCGGGGACGACCCCGACAGCGAGATTCTCTTGCTCCAGGATAGGGCCTTGCTCGATATGGGCCTCGAGGTAGCCTAGCAACTGGCTGCGGTCCAACCGAGCCAGCTTCAGGCGGGTGGGCTGGCCGCCGAAGCGGCGGATCGCTTCCGCTATTGTTACTCCGTCGGCGTCCTTGCGCTTCAAATCCGCCGGGTCAAAAGTCCCCGCCACGACCCGGCTGCCGAGATAAGCTCTCTGGTAACGAACACCTTCCTCGTCGGCAAACCCGACGACGTCCAGTGCGAACGGCAAGCGTGCCTTGCTCCTTCTCAGTTGCTCCACGCAAGCAATGGCCAGAATCACTCCCAGCGCGCCGTCGAATCTTCCCGCGTCGCGCACCGTGTCCAGGTGCGACCCCATTAAGAGCACCTTCTCAGCACTGCGGGCAACCGCCTGGGGGCTGGGGCGCGCGGACTGCGGACTGTGGGCTTTGGACTGTGGACCGTGGACTGAGCAACGGCCTATAACGTTCCCAATCGCATCCTCGCGCACCGTCATGCCGGCCTCGCGCATCCAGGCTGCGACCAGGTCATTCGCACGGCGCATCGCCGGGGAGCAGAAGGTGCGCGTCAACCGCTGCCGCTCCTCGCTGATCCGGCCCAGCGCTTCGATGCGCCGCATCACAGTTTGTGCAAGATCGTTAGGCATACCTGGTGAAGCAATGACGAAGGACACATGACGAATGACTAAGGAATGACGAATGCCGAAAAAGGGCAACGCAGTTGCCGTCGTCTGCCTTCGGATTTAGGGCTTCCTTCGTCATTGGGCATTCGCCATTCGTCATTTCCCTCAACTCCCCCGGTACGTGCTGTACGCCCAGGGCGAGCAGAGTAACGGGACATGGTAAGAGGCGCTGGCATTCGCGATGCCAAACCGCACCGGCACACGATCAAGGAAGGGAATCTCCGGCGCGGAAGGGAGCCCGGCGGCGAAATAGTCGCCCACGTAGAACACCAGTTCGTATTGGCCGGGCTGCATGGCCTCCGGGCCGAGCAGCGGTTGGTCGGTGCGGCCATCGGCGTTGGTGCGCACGGTCTTAAGCAGCTTGCGCGTCGCGCCCGCGAGCGACCACAGCTCGATTTGCACGTCGCGCGCGGGGCGGCCCTGAGCCGTGTCCAGGACGTGAGTGGTAAGTTTAGCGGGCATAGGCGTCACGAGCGGACGATGTCTTCCAGGCGCAGATAAGCAATTTTAGCAATCTCGGCCAGCGCACTCTCGATCTCCTCCGGGCGCGTGTGATTCAAGCGTGCGCGAAACCCGTCCAGGATCGCTGCCTTCTTATTGAGCCGTGCGCAGATGACGAAGGGGAAGCCAAACTTATCGCAATACGCCTGGTTGAATTCCCCAAAGAGCTTGATCTCCTGAGCCGTCAGTTTGTCCAGGCCGGCGCTGGCCTGTTCTTTGGCGGAGGATGCCGTCAGCGTGCCGGCCAGCGCAGCCCGCCCCACGAGATCCGGATGAGCCCGGATCAGCGCCAACTTCTCCTCCTCCGTGGACGCCATGACCGTTTCGCAAAGGCCACGATGCAAGGCTTCGAGACTCGCGAAGGGCCGCTTCGGCCAGGTCCGCTCGGCGACCCAGGGGGAATGCTCGAATACCGGCCCCAGGGTGCGCGTGAAAGCCGACTGCTCCCAGCCGTTGACTTCCGGCAGAGTGTACATCAAGCCTTTGCTCAGTTGCATGGTTCCGCTTAAGATAGCCATTAATGCGAGAAAAGCGAATCATGAAACTGGCTCACCATTATTACGGCAAAGCGAAAGTCCGCCTCATGAAGGTCAGGCGCGACGGCCCGCGGCACGCTCTGAAGGAACTGGAAGTCTCGGTCATGTTGCAAGGCGACTTCGAGGCCTCTTATACCGGCGCTGACAACAAGCTCGTGGTCCCGACCGATACCATGAAGAACACGGTCAACGTTCTTGCCTGGGAAAAGCTCGGCGCCGAAAACGAGGAATTCGCCTTGGCGCTGGGGAAGCATTTCCTGCAAACCTACCCGCAGGTGAGGCAAGTGGACATCGGCCTGCGCGAACGGTGCTGGGATCGGCTAACGGTCGGCGGACGCCCCCATGACCATTCATTCGCACAGAAGGACGCGGCCAAACCGACCGTCCGGGCAAACTGCTCCCGGAGTGGCAGCAGCGTCGAGTCGGGCATCGAAGACCTGCTGATACTGAAAACCACCGGCTCCGGTTTTGAAGGCTTTCTGAAGGACAAATACACCACCCTCGCGGAGACCAAGGACCGCATTTTCGCCACGCAGCTCAAGGCCCTGTGGTCTTACGACAAGCGCCCGGCAAGCTACTCCCAAACCAACGCCAACATCCTCGAAGCGATGCTGTCGGTCTTTGCGTCCAACTACAGCCCGTCCGTGCAGGTGACCCTATTCCAGATGGGGGAGGCGGCCCTCAAGGCGGCGCCGGAAATCTCGAAGATCAATCTGGCCATGCCCAACAAGCACTGCAATTTGATTAACCTCGCTCCCTTCGGCCTCGATAATCGCAATGAGCTGTTTGTTCCCACCGACGAGCCGCACGGCCAGATCGAAGGCACGGTCAGCCGGACTTGAATTCCCGGAGCGGCGGCATGTTGCCGGCTTACGGCATTGGAATAGACTCGGCTGGCAGCGTGCTGAAGCTGGTGCGGCGGCCCGGCGAATGGACACCTCGTTGCGCTTCGAGCATCAGACCTAGAACCGTTCATTGACGTGGGGGTGCCCGGCGGATACTCTATGCGCGTTGAGACCACTTTGAGGACATGCTCGAGACGATTGAAAAGCTGCTAATCCTGCAGGATCGTGACCAAAAGCTTCGCCGAGGGCGAAGCGAGTTGGCCCACATTGAGCCGGAGCGGCAGACGCTTAAAGCCAAGGCCGCCAACGCCCAGGCCGAGCTGGAACAGGCGAAGCTCCGGACCAAGGAAATTGAGTCCAGCCGCAAGGAACTGGAGCTGGAAATCGAAGCCAAGAAGGAACTGATCGTCAAGTACGCCAACCAGCAATTCCAGACGCGCAAGAACGAGGAGTATCGGGCCCTGGCGCACGAGATTGACACGTGCAAGGCTGCCATCTTCCAGGTCGAAGACCAGGAAATCGCGCTGATGGAACAGGCCGAGGCCGCGCAGAAGGAAATCGCCCGGGCCACGCAGGCCGCTGCCGAGACACGCAAACTGGTGGAGGAGCAAGTCGCGAAGCTGGGCGCGCGCGAAGCCAACCTGGAGAAGGACCTGGCCGAGTTGTCCGCCAACCGCGAGCAACTGGCCGCCGCCGTGGCAGAAGGCCCGCGCTCTCGCTACGAACGGCTAATGCGCAGCAAAGGGGAGAACGTGGTGGTCGGCGTCGAACGCGGCGTCTGCGGCGGGTGCCACATGCGCTTGCCCCCGCAACTGCTCGTCATGTGCCAGGCGAAAAAAGAGCTGGTGTCGTGCAGCAATTGCGGGCGCATCCTTTACTACACGCGCGACATGGACCTGGCCGTCGCGGAGTAGGACGCCGGCACTCGGGGACGATGAAGACAGATGACGTTGCGCCCAGCGGAAAGAATGCCGAGGTCCAGGAGGCAACCACCACGGCGCAGCGGCGATCCCGCCGGAGCATGGGGGAAGTGGCGCCGGGATGGGACGAGCTGGAAGATTGGGAGATGGAAGAGTGGTGGAAGCGAGCCAGGCAAATCCGCATCCGCATCCGTCGGAAAAAGGATCCACAGGCGCACCTTAAGCCCCGCACCCGGACCATGCGCGGCGAAGAACTCTACGTAAGCATCAACCGCGTGCTGGGGGTATGCGGTTACCAGCGGCGCCGGGTGCCGCCGCCGCCCCCAAAGCCCTTCTCCAACCCTGTGAAGCCGGAACTCAAGGCCACCCTGGACGGACGCCGATTTAAGCTCAAGCTCCTGGTGCGCAAGGCGCCTGTGACCGATATCATGGTGTATGCCTCGCCGCCGCGGCGTGTCGGGCAAGGACCGGGAGGCCATTATGCCTTTTTGGGGCTGTTGCCGATGCCAAAGAACGGGGAGGCGGACATCACGGCGATGTTCCTGGCGAAGCTGAGGGAGTGGCTAAGGCTACCCGGAGCGCTGTACCACGTGCCACTGGAAGCTTCCCGGATTTGCATTCGCACTTGGCCGCAGGACAACGGCTGCGAAGGGAGAGGCTGCATGATGATCAGCCACGGGCGAGTGGAGCGGACTTCCTGAGAGGGCGAACGGCAGCCAGAGTGGCAAAAGAGGCCCTGGAGAAGGGTACCAGAAGGGTACGCCAAGGGTACCAGAAGGGATAAAGACGGGATAGCGATGGGACCAACACGCCACAAACACCGGTGAGTCACGCCCGTTTCACCGGCGCAGGACGCCCACAACCCGCTCTCGCCTCTGCGGTGAAAACGGAAAGGCGTCCGCTGTGAAACCGTAAAACACAGCAACTTCTTCGCCTCGTCTGTCATACACAAGCTGCCCAGGTCTGCGAGGCAAGCCACTTCCTCAGTGCGGCGTCTCGGCAGTGAGAACTTGCTCGTCCGCATGCGACTTTTCCCATGCGGCCTTTTCCATTGAACCTTTCCCGGCCAGCCATACCATTGGCTCCGCCAAAGAATCATGTTTGAGCAAGCCTTCAGAAACATAGATGACATCCTCCGCAAAAAGGCCGGCTGCACCACCGAGCTGGATTACACCGAGCAGACCTCCTGGCTCCTCTTCCTCAAATACCTCGACGGCCTCGATCAGGACCGTGCGGACGAGGCCGCGCTGAACGGCAAGAAATACACCTGGCTCCTCGATAGACCTTACCGCTGGGACACCTGGGCCGCCCCCAAGGGCAAGGACGGCCAGCTCGACCACAACGCCGCCCTGACCGGCGACGACCTGCGTGACTTCGTCAACCAGAAGCTCTTTCCCTACCTGCACGGCTTCAAACAGAAGGCGAGCGGCCCGAACACCATCGAATACAAGATCGGCGAAATCTTCGGCGAGATTAAGAACAAGATCCAGAGCGGCTACAACCTGCGCGAGATCATTGATCGCCGGCTTCCAGAAATACCTCTACCAGCCCGCAGCGGCGCCCAGCGTTGAAGCGCTTGCCGCAGCGGAGGTTTGAGCTATGGAATCCAACCCCAAGACCGCAGCCGTCGAACACTGCGTCAAATTGTTCCTAGCCTTCCGCGCCCTAGCGGAAACAAAGCGCAGCCGCACCTTTGTGGAAGTGTCCGGCTAACCTTCTGTGGTGCCGGCACTTACTGCGGATGAGCCGGCATGGGGTAAAGAGATCCGAATTCCGAAGGCGCGCGTCGCCCGCGCGGAGTGCCTGCTTGTCAGGGCGCCGACGGCAAGGTATGTTATCCCTGATTTTGGAAGGGCGGAGGATCGCTTCTCCCGGAGCGATCCGGGGGAGGAGGAAAGTCCGAACACCATAGGGCGCGATGCCGCGTAACCGGCGGGGCCGACGCAAGAAGGCCGGCTGCGGGATACACGCGGGAGGCCATGCCGCGAGGCGTGCCGACGGAAAGTGCCACAGAGAATATACCGCCCGCGCTTCGCAAGAGGCGCGGGTAAGGGTGAAAAGGTGGGGTAAGAGCCCACCGCTCCAAGCGCAAGCGCGGAGGCACGGAAAACCCCATCGGGTGCAAGGCCAAATAGGGGACCCCGGAGTCGCCCGCTCCACGTTCCGCACGGCGGAATAGGTCCCGGGTACTGGCTGCTCAGACAAATGATTCTCTCCGCTCGCGAGAGCGTAGACAAAATTCGGCTTACAGCCCTTCCAAAATCACTTCTGTTCAGGCCACGAGGTGCTTGTTCAAGCAGGAGAGCACCTCGTTCATGTCAACGGGCTTCGCCAGGAAAGGCATGCCGCCGATCACGCCGCGCGACTTGGAAACTTCCTCCTTGGTCGCAAGCGCGGTGAGGAAGACGATTGGCACGGTGTTCAGCTTGGGATTCTCCTGGATCCGCCTGGCGAGTTCACCTCCATCCATCCCGGGCATGGCGACATCCAGGAGGATCAGGTTGGGCCGGAATTCATGGGCCGCCGCGAGCCCTTCATCGGCCCCATTCTCCGTACGGACGACATACCCGCCCGTTTGTTCCAGGTTGAGTTTCAAGAGGCGCGTGATACTCGGCTCGTCGTCCACAACGAGGATGCGCTTCTTCTCGGCATTCCTGGTTGGGCCGCCTGGCCCGCGCCCGTCAGTGCTTTCTTTGTTTGTCGTGCTCATGCTACTTTCTCCTGTTGGGTTCTAAGAACCAGGGTTACCAAGGCCCCTCCCTGCGGGCCATTACGGATATCAATTGCCCCGCCGTGGAGGTCCACAATCTTCTTCACCACAGACAGCCCCAATCCCGAGCCCACACCGACCGGCTTGGTCGTGAAGAAGGGATCAAAGACCTTCGCCAAATGGGCTTCCGAGATACCGGTCCCGGTGTCCTGCACCTCGACTCTGACGAGCCGGTCGCCCCTCCGGAACTGTGGAAACAGCGCGCTATTCAGGTCCAGGTCTCGCCCGCACCGACCGGCGCGAGTCCTTACCGAGAGCACGCCCCCGCGTGCCATGGCCTGCACTGCGTTGATAAAGAGGTTGATGAACACCTGCTGCATTTTGCGCCGGTCCATGCTGACCGGCGGCAGGCCGCATTCCAAGTCGCGGACCACTTCGACCTGGGAGGCGACGGCCTGACCGCTGATGAGCCGCAAGGATTGCTCGATCAAGGCATTCAGGTCGTCATCCTTTAGCTCAAATGCGGCGGGGGCGGCAAATTCGAGCAGCCCGCGGATGATGGTACTGGCGCGGGTGACGGCGTCGCGCATGTCTGTGAGCACAGACGGCGCATTCGAGTCCCCTGCCTTGAGGTTGTGGTCGAGATAGTCGAGGCCCATCAGTATGGTCTGCAACGGGTTCTTGACCTCGTGGGCGACACCCGCCGCCAGCGTGCCCACGGACTCGAGCTTCGCCGCCTGGATGAGCCGCAACTGTGCAGCCTTCAATTGATCGTTCGCGCTCTTGAGTTCTTGCAAGGTTTCCTTCAGGGCCGCCTCGCTCTCGGATAACTCCCGGTAGGCTCGGTTAAGTTTATCTTCAGCCCGCTTGCGTTCCGTAATGTCCGTGGAAATACTGCCGAGGGCATAAACTACGCCCGCCGCGTCGAGCAGCGGGAACTTGACGGAGATGTACGTGCGGAGTTCGCCGTTCTGCGGCACCGTTTCGTCAAACTCCATCGGGGCGCGAGCGGCAAGGACCTGCAGGTCGTGGTTGCGCAACGCATCAGCCGTTTCCTGGGCGAAGAGGTCATGGGGAGCCAGGCCGGCTACTTCCGCGCGGCTGACGCCAAAGAGTTGCTCGAACCGGCGGTTAACCAACAGATACCGGCCTTCGGCGTCTTTGAGATGGATGACGGCCGGCGAGTGATCCAGGATGGCCTGGAGCCGCTGTTCGCTCAGCCGGCGCTGTTCCTCGGCTTCCCGATGTTCAAGAAACTGTCCGATCTGATTCCCCAAGGTTGCAAGCACGCGCTGCAGGTGCTGGTCGGGCTGCTGTGCTTCCCGGCTGAACAGCTCGATAACGCCCACAATGGTTTCCGCCCGCCGAATCGGAAACGCACAGGTTCCGCGCAACCCCAACTGTGCCGCGTAGGGAGCCCTGGGACAGGTAGCATCCTGGGCTAGATCAGCGATCCACGCCAGCGTTCCGCTTGCCCAAACCCGTCCTGGCATACCCTCCCCCCGCGCAAACGCGAGTTTGCGGTTCACCACTTCGAATTCCTCAGATTGATGCGGGAGCGGGTGCCAGATCTCGGCACAATGCAAGCGATTCGCCCCGGCATCGAGACTCCAGAGCACCGCCCGATCCCATCGGAAGGACCGAAACACCGTGCCGACGCTGGCTACGACCCGTGTCAGGGCGTCGAGCAGGCTCGACGCCTGCGCCAACTCTCGTGTCACAAGATACTGAACGGAAAGGAGATCCTGGGCCTGCCTGCGTTCGGTAATGTCGGAGACCAGCCCGTCGTAAGCAATCACCTGCCCCAGCTCATTCCGGTGCGCCACGGTGGTATGCTTAACCCAGCGCTCACCGCCGTTCTTGTGGATGAGTCGAAACTCCAGCGGCGGGGGCTTCTGCCCGTCCAACACCCGGTCCGTGTGCGCGCGGACAGCCGGGAGGTCTTCCTTGCAGATCATGCTCTCCCAAAGAAACGGGTAGGCCTCGAACTCATCCGACGTGTAGCCAGTCACCGCCTCACAGCCGGCGCCGTGGGTCGTCGTCACGGGCCGGCCCTGCTCCACCGTAACGGTATAAACGTAGTCGGTCACCGAAGCCAGCAGGCGAGCATACCTTCGCTCCACGTCCTCCATGGCCTGCTTGGCCCGCTTGGGTTCGCGGATGAAGAAAGTGGTGTTCACACTGCTCTTCAAGCGAGTGACAGGGTAGTCCTCGCGCCCCTGGGCTGGTGGCGGTCGGCCGCTCTGTCAGGCCAGCCGAATCCGAAATTACTGTTGAAGCCACGCATAAACCTGCCAACTGTGCCCGCTCTCCATAAAATCGTTTAGCACCTCCGCCCGTAAGGCCGGGGAGGAATTCCATCGAGTTTAACTAGAGCTTAGCATCGCTCATGCTTATTGCAAACAGGGCGTTTGCCGCCTCACTTAAAATGGCGTTGTCGCTGGGCCTGGTGCTGTTCGCACTAGCGGGCAGTTACCTGGCCTGCGGCTTCAGGCTGATCACGGCGGGGCTGCTGATATTCCCTTTGCGGTCCACGGCGGATACAGCGACGACGTCCGGAGCGGCGGGGTCCCACGCCTCCGAGGTGGTCGCCGCCGGCAAAATCCTGGTGGTCCAATGTTCGCCCGAGCGGCTTTGTACCAGCCAGAGCCAGGTTTTGCCGAAGGCACTGGACGACCAGGCGACCTTCGATTGGGACGGCGTCGCGGCTTTGAGGATAGCCAGCTTGGGTTTCGCGGGCGCCGCAGTGCCGAGCCACGGCGAAGCCGGGACGAGCGCCGGCTGCTGATAAACATCCTTTTTGAGCGCATCATCCAAGGCGATGTTGCGCATGAGCGTTCGCATATTCCAGTGGATGTGCCCACTCGGTCCGGGAAGCTGTCGCACGATGCGGATCTGGTTGACAATCTCCTCGGGTGGCCATGAGCGGCCCCGTCTTTCCGAGTCGGCGCTCGCGGACCGCGTGCCGCGGCCGGCATGCGTGGTGTTCATCCCGGCGACCAGCAGCCGGCCCTGGGTGTTCTGCAGCGCCCACCATCTCAGGAGCGCGGGGAAACTCTGCTCTGGCGCGTCAATGGCCCAGTAGAGTTGCGGGGCCAGGTAGTCCACCCAGCCGTTGGCCAGCCATTTACGCGAGTCAGCGTAGAGCACCGCGTAGGCATCAAAGCCTTTGACCTGCGCCGGATAGCCCGGGCGCCAGATCCCGAAGGGGCTGACGCCAAACTTCACCCAAGGCTTGGACGACTTGATGGACTTGTAAACTCGCTCGATAAAGCGGTTCACGTTCTCGCGCCGCCAATCGTCATGGCTCAGCTTTCCCCCCGCGCCGAAGCGCCGCCAGCTTGTGTCGTCCGGGAAATCCATTTCCTTCCCAGCATTGTCCTGCTCCTTATAGGGATAAAAGTAATCGTCGAAGTGGACGCCATCCACATCGTAGCGTTTCACCACGTCCATGATGACGCTGAGGGAGTAGTCCTGCACCTCCTTCTCGCCCGGATCGAGCCAGAGGTATTTCCCATACTGCCGCACCAGTTGCGGGCGCCGCTTGCTGATGTGATCGGGGGAGGCAGGCGAACCGGTTCCCAGCACGCGCGCGCGATATGGATTGAACCAGGCGTGCAGTTCCAGCCCCCGCTTGTGCGCTTCCGCGACGGCAAAGGCAAGCGGGTCGTAATACGGCTGTGGCGCCCGTCCCATGGTGCCCGTAAGGTATTCCGACCACGGCTCAATTCGGGAGGCGTACATCGCGTCACAAGCCGGGCGGACCTGGAAGATGATGGCATTCAATTTGAGCTGGACGGCCCGGTCCAGGATGGCCAGCAGCTCCGCCTGCTGTTCGGCGCTGCTCAGCCCCTTTTGAGATGGCCAGTCAATGTTCCCGACGGTGGCAACCCAGGCGCCACGGAATTCGCGGACCGGCGGGGGCGGGATTATACCGGCTGGCCAGTAAGTGGCGGCGCTAGAGCGAAAGGCCATACCGGTCAAGAGGAACGCAACGCCGAGCAGGGCGGCTCGCAAACCAAAACACAGGATCTGCCGACCGGTTGCCAGAGGGCGTATCTGTGCACCACCCCACGCCGTAGCGGCAGGCATCTTGCCTGCCGTAGAGCCGGGCATCCTGCCCGGCGGAATGGTCCTCGGCATGGCGGCCACGCTGGAACATTCGGGCACCGCTCCGGGCAGCAAGATGCCGCCCTCTACGTCGGGCAAGATGCCTGCCTCTGCCTGGTAGCGGTGGCCGTTTGCGGGAGAACCGCCATTGAGGGGACGATTGTTCGGGACCTTCTGTGCCATAGAGGTATCAGTCGCTTTGTTTGGCAGCCAGCCACGTGGTAGCAGCTTCATTGCCAGGAGCGCAAACTTTTTAGCGAAAAGTGCTTGATAGCAGCCCCCAATGTGAGGTAGAAATAGCAGTGGTAGATTAGATCAGCGGCTTTATCAGGGTTTAGCGGCACAATTCAATTCTCGGTTCCTCACCAATCAGTTGTGCTCCGACAGCAGACGTACCCTGCTTATTGTGTGTTTTGCACTTTACGGCGCAGGGCAGGTGTGGTTGTTTTGACAGAGATCATGTATCTAAAGAATTTAACCGTCCTAGGATTCAAGTCCTTTGCGGACAAGACCTCGCTCGGCTTCCAGCCTGGGGTCACGGCGATCGTAGGCCCCAATGGGTGTGGTAAGTCCAATGTGTCGGACGCTATACGTTGGGTACTGGGCGAGCAATCAGCCAAGGCCTTGCGCGGCGGCGAGATGGCGGACGTCATCTTCAACGGCACCGACGGGCGCAAACCCCTAGGGATGGCCGAGGTTTCGCTCACCATCGGCGGCGTGGATGAAGACCACCTCACTGCGGCGGGGGTCGAAATAGCTTACAACGAGGTCACGGTCACTCGGCGAGTGTTCCGCGACGGCGGCAGCGAGTACTTTGTCAACAAGACGCCCTGCCGGCTGAAAGACATCCAGCAGTTGTTCATGGGCACCGGCGTGGGCCGGACCAGCTACAGCATCATGGCCCAGGGCAACATCACGCAGATTCTGTCCAGCAAGCCGGAAGACCGGCGCATGATTTTCGAGGAAGCCGCCGGCATCACCAAGTACAAGGCCCAGAAGAAAGAAGCCCTGCGCAAACTGGAATACACCGAGCAGAACCTGCTGCGAGTGGCCGACCTCGTGCGGGAAGTCAAACGCCAGATCGGCTCGCTGCAACGCCAGGCTGGCAAGGCGCGCCGTTACAAACAACTCTCCGCGGAACTGCAGCACCTGGACACCCAGCTTGCTCGCCACCAGTTCGATCAGTTGCAGACGGAGATCACCCAGCGCCAAACCGCCGCTGAGAACCTGCGCAGCGAGATCGAATCCAACTCCGCCGCTGTGCTGCGTTCCGAGGATGAGATCACTCAACTGCGGCAACGTCTCTCGGATCTCGAACACCAGATCAGCGGCATGCAGCAGCGCGGCCTCGAACTCAAGAGCGAGGCGGACCGGCACGAGAGCCGCATTCATTTCAACGAGGAGCGGCTGCGCGAATTTGCGGCCCAGAACACGAAGGCCATGACCGACCTCACTCAGGCCGAGGAACGGCGCCGGGCCACGGAGCAGGAAACCACTGCGGTGACTGAGCGCCTAGCGGCGTCCCAGGTCGCGCTGGAGCATCATCGCCAATCTCTGACCGACAAGCAGGACGCCCTGCGCCAGGTCGAAGAGGAACTCCGCCAGCAGCAGGAGAAGCTGCGCCAGGCCCAGGCGGACGCCTTCGCCGCCGCGCAGGATCTGACGCGCGTGCGCAACGAGATCACCGCGCTTGATCTACAGAAGCAGGGCAATGTCGTGCGGCTGGAGAAGCTCTCGGCGGAGAAGATCCAGCTTGAGGAAGAGCGGACGCGCCTGGAGACCCGCTTGCAGGAATTTGTTCTCCATGTTCAGGCGGAGAAACTCAACGCCCAAACCCAGCGCGGCACGGTGGAGCAACGGCAGGACCGCTTGCGCCAGCTCCAGGAGGAACTAAACCGTGCCGCGCTGGCGCAGGACCAGGCGTTGCAGAAGCAGGCCGAGACGCGCTCGCGCTTCGACGTGCTGGAGCAGTTGCAGGCCGAACATGAAGGCTTCGGCGCTGGCCCTCTCGCGGCGCTTAAGCAGTCCGAGCACGTGCTCGGGTCGCTGGCCGACAAGATTCGTGTGGCCGATCCTTACGTCACAGCCATTGAGACCGCGCTGGGCCACCACTTGCAACTGGTGCTGACCGAGCAGCCCGAGTCCGCCCATCAGATACTCGCCGACCTCAACGCGGGCAAGAAGGGCCGCGCCAGCATCGCGCCCATGGCGTTCATCAGGAACGGGAACGGCCATACGGTCCCCGGCGATTTGCCATCCCCGGCTGCCGAGCAGTCGCTGGCAGATGCTTCTCTCCCGGCGCCATTCTCCGCCCCCGAGCTCAACGGCGTGCCTCTGGAGGCGCTGGCTGTTGTCCAGGGCGAGGCGCCCATCAAGCCTTTGCTCGAACGACTGCTAGGGACGACCCGCATCGTACGGGACCTTGACGCCGCCACCGCTGCCTGGCGCCAGAGCGGCGGCTCCTTCCATTATGTCACGCTCAGCGGCGACCTCTTGAGCTGCCATGGCATCTACACGGGCGGCTCTCAAAACGGAAACGCCGACGGCAAAGCGCCGGCTTCCATCCTGGGCCGGAAGAACCAGATCGCCGGACTGCGCGCCAACCTTGACAAGCTGCAAGAGCAAGTCGCCGAAATGAGCCGCGCCAAAGGCGCCCTGCAAAGCGAGCAGACCGAATTGCAGGCCAGCCTCCAGCAGGCCCAAACCGAGCTGCGCGTCCAGGAAGTTGCCATCGCCACGCACGAGGGCGAATTCAGCGCCTTGCAGAACTCGCAGCGGCTGCTCCACCAAAAGGTCGAGACCGTCGTTTATGAAGTTCAAGGCCTGGCGGCGCAGGAGCAGGAAGGCCTGCAAAAGCGCGCCGAGCTTTCGGCCCGGGCCGCGGAAAGCGAAGCCCGTGAACGCGCGCGCCAGTCGGAAGTTGAATCCCTGACGGCCCAAATGGAGCAGTCGCGCCAGCAGCGCGACGCCGCCAACGGCGGGCTCACCGAGAGCCGCGTGGCCCTCGCCACCGAGGAACAAATGGGCGCCTCCTTCCAGCAGCAGCAGCAATCCCTTGAGCAGCGCTTGCGCGAGCTGAGCCAGATCATCGAGCAGCGCCGCACCGAGCTGTCCTCTTTCGTGGGCCGCAAGGAGCGGGCGGAGTCCGAGATCCAGGAATCCCGCGGCCGGATTGAAGCCCTGCAGCACGACCGCGAGCAGGTGAACGCCCAGAGCGCCGAACTGCTGTCGCAGAAGCAGGCGCAGGACGCCGACATCACCGCCCGCGAGGATGCGCTACGCGAGAACCGCCGCACGCTGACCGAACTCCAGGAGCGCCGGGGCGCCATCGAAGTCGAACTGGCGCAGAAGGAAATGACCGTGCAGAACCTGCGCGAGCGGGTCCAGCAGAAGTACCAGGTGAAGCTCGACGACATTCGCAGCGAGTGCATCACCATTACTTTCGCCGACGAGGGTGCGCCCAAGGTGCATGTCATGACCCCGGAGGAAATGGCCACGGCCGGCGTCGCTACCGATTGGAACACTGTCGCCCAGCAGGTCGAGGCCCTCCAGGCACGCATAGATGAGATGGGGCCGGTCAACCTGGTCGCCATCGAGGAATACGAGGAAACCGAGCAGCGCTACCAATTCCTCAGCCAGCAGCACGACGACCTCGTCTCGGCCAAGGCTCAGCTCCTCGAAGTGATCAACCGCATCAACGTCCAGACCCGCGATATGTTCAAGGAGACCTTCGAGAAGGTCCGGGCAAACTTCCAGACCATGTTCACGGAGGTCTTCGGCGGAGGCAAAGCGGACCTGCTGCTGATGGACGAGAACGACTTGCTGGAGAGCGGCATTGACATCGTGGCCCGCCCGCCCGGAAAGCAATTGCAGACGATCTCGCTCCTGTCCGGCGGCGAGCAGACCATGACGGCGGTGGCGCTGCTGTTCTCCATCTACCAGGTCAAGCCCAGCCCTTTCTGCGTGCTGGACGAACTGGATGCCCCCCTCGACGAGTCCAACATCAACCGCTTCGTGCGCGTCTTGCAGCGCTTCCTGGTGCACTCGCAGTTCATCATCATCACGCACAACAAGCGCACCATCGGCATGGCGGACGTGCTCTACGGCGTCACCATGCAGGAGCACGGCGTGAGCAAGATCGTCAGCGTCAAGTTCCACAAGACCACGGACGCCGCGACGGATCAAGCGACAGTTTCGCTGGAGACTCCAACCTCCGCGCCCGACGTGGATGCCGAAGAAGGCGCTCAGCACAAACGCGACGATACGATGGAGATCGTGATGGCGAAGTAACGCTGGAGCGCGGCATTCGCGAGTCGTTGGTAGGGACGCATTCCACTGCGTCCCCATCTGTCTCCTAGCGAAATGATCAGGGACGCAGTGGAATGCTTGTCCTTACCCGCAACTCCGAACCCCTCTTATCAGCCCGACCACTTTGGAAGCGCCATTCACCCCAGAGGGGTGACCTGTTTATAGCAACGCGCCGCACCTTCAATGCTCTTTTTTTGCTTTTCAGCGGCGCGGCGACGGGACGGGGTTCGGTGCTGGGCCACTTCTAGCCCCCAAGCCGGTGACATCAGGTCCCTCGGGTTGCCCCGCGCCGCTGAAAAGCAAAAAAAAGAGGAGGTATTGGTTCGTGGGGCTATAAACAGGCCATCCCTCTGAGGTTTGAGAGCGGCGTTCCTCCCTGCGTCATCAGTTCTGCTCAGCAAATGGCCTTCCCGATGCGGGTAAGGACAAGCAGTGGAATGCGTCCCTACCGGTTTCACTCGTGAATGCGCCCCCAAAGGTTGCCGGCGCCGGAAAACCGGTTGGAGGCGACAATCTTAATGGTTAGGGTGGTTCGCGGTTAACCGCATGAAATTGGCAACTCGAAGGCGGGCCGGTCGCCGGCAGGCGGCCAAGCGCAATGACCAGCGCCTGATTGCTGCGGAGCAGATCCAGGCTTATTGCGACGCCGTGGCGCGAGATTTCCACCCCCAGAAGATTGTGCTCTTCGGTTCGTATGCCTACGGCCAGCCGACGCAGGATTCGGATGTGGATCTACTGGTCATCGTGCCCTTTCGCGGCAACGACGCAGCCAAAGCCATCCAGATTCGCTCCCGGTTCGACACGCCGTTCTCGCTCGATTTGCTGGCGCGGAAACCGGAGTTCATCGCCCAACGCCTCCGCGAGCGTGACATGTTCATCGAATGGGTCATGACCCGGGGCAGGATAATGTATGAAGAGCAGCACACGTGAATGGGTGGCCAAGGCGGAAGAAGACTTTGCGGCGGCTGATACTACTTTGGGCCGGCGCCCAGCCTAGCTGTTTTAAACCGGAGGCAGTTCCGCCTTCTCGGCCAAGCTCTCCGGGCTCAATCCTGCCTCCTTGCGAAAGGTGCGCACGTTGGCTCTGATTGCCTTCTCAACTCTGGGGATTCCTGACACGCCCTTCTACGCAACCGGCATCCGCCCTTCCCGACCATAGCATGAGGGCTTTGGTCTGGCGCGCCTCTTTCCCCGGCCTCTCTGTGCCCAATCGCCTCGTAGCCCAAACTCTTACGGAGGCCCCAGCTTGTTCCTGGATTTCGGCGCTTTCTTGAACGTTTCCAGCAGGCACTGCTCCTGCCACACGACCGGGGCAGCCATGTCGGAGCAGTCGAGCACATGTTGGGGAATCTCCAAAGCGTCCAACTGCCGCGGCTCCACCTTCAACGCGCCACCACCGTAAGACTTGCCGACGAATGCCAAGTTGGCGAGCGTGGCCGGGTGGTTGAGGGCCTGCCACAGGTTTCGCACATGCCGCTCGCTTCTGTCCCAAGGATAGACGCACAGAAATCCCGTGAGCGGAACGACTCCAGCGCAGTTGAGCAAGAACCTGCAATCTCGACGCCCGAGATATGCGAACAGTAGCGGAGGTTCCTCACGTTGCTCCATGCGGTACCAGGGCGTCCGGGTCTTGATCAATGCACGTTGAGCTAAGCCAGCCTCTTCGCCCCGCTGCAGGTAGGCCGACAACGCTGCCGGCAGTTTCTCCCTCGGCTGGCGGTCAAGGTTCAGCAACCACGTGGGCCGGCCAGCGGCATCCAGAGCCTCCAGGCGGCTGCACGTCAGGGTGCCAAAGGGGCAATCACGGGTTCGTCCGATGGCTCGACGAAAGAACTGCTTATCGAGGCCGTATTCCACAATCTGGCTGGAAGTGAGGAAGAAGAACTCGTTTGCCCCGGTGGCTATCCCTCGGACTACGCGAGCGAAATCCGAGAGTGGAACGCCACGGCTCCCACTTGGGCGCGGCGGGCGTGACAGGCCGGTCGCGACAAGCTCTGTTGTCTCGCGGATGTGCATGGTCACTACATCCCCCGTAAGCTGAGCAATGGCTCCTTCGTTTAGTCCAAGTGCCCGCATGATCGCTACGGGGTCCGGCTTGCGCACCCGAAGCCAGGGGACTCTCGGCAACGGGGCAAATCTCGAGAACAGGAACACCATTGCGTTCGTGTCGACTGTCGGAAACGGAGCGGCCTCCTCCTCAAACGTAAGCACACCGTCGAGCCGAAACTTGCCGGCCAGACTCCTCCAGACTGCGCGTGAGGAGACTCCTTCGCACACGTCCGCGGGGAGTAGAAAGGCCAGGCGCCCCCCAGGAGCAAGATGATCGAGGCATTTAAGCAGGAAGTACACGTGCAAGCCGGCCCGCCCATCCAGGCTAAACCCGAGGCACTTTTGGGCGAGGAGCTGGAGTTCCTCTTTCTGCTTGCCGCTTAATCGGTGGTGCCGAATGTACGGAGGGTTCGACACAATGGCTGGAAAAGTTGGCACTAGCCGACTACTGATGAAATCTCCGACCGTTACGCCCCGCAGCTCGGAAGCAGGCAAGCCAAACGTGTAGCTCTCAGCCAGGGCAGACCCATGCAGCTCAAACCCAGCAAAGTCCCCAGCAAAACCAGCCTGCCGGGCAGCCGCGAAGAACGTGCCCGGGCCGACCGCCGGGTCGAATAGCACCCGCGGCCCGCACGCCGTGACCCAGGATGCCATCACCCTGGCAAGCCAGGCTGGCGTCCAGAACTGGCCCTTTTCCCTCAGGGCCTCTCGTGCCAGTCCGCTCGACGGAACTTGCTGCATCGCTCGCCTCCCTTACTTCGCAGCCTGCCGCAAGACCTCCAGCGCTTCCGGCAGTAGCGCGAGGGTGCCTCCACTGAACCGCACGTATGGCAGAATATGGCCGTTCTTGTCCTCGATGCAGTCCGGCACTAACTTCGGGTCGGCCACGCTCTCGCCCAGCGGATATCCGTGGTGGTAGTAGTGCTTGTAGATCGTTTTGCTGGTGGTAGCTCCGCCAGGCGCTTGGAAGACTTGCACGGTGGGCTCCGTCACACCTCCAGCCACCAGTTCTTCTGCGCGATCGAACGCAATACCGTAAGCTCGGTCGTAAAAGACGTGCCACACATGTATCGGCAACTTGTGTTGCTCCTGCCACGCGCGCAAGGGGGAGCGGTCCTCCTCCTTAATAATGATGGTCGGAAGCACGGCATTCTTCCGCAGGCCGGGCCGCCCACCGAGCCGCCGCTGCGGTTTCAGCGGTGAGCGGAAGTCCGGCATGTTCTGCGCCCTCCACAGGCTGTTCTCGCACTCCACCGCCAATACTGCGGCCCGCACCAGCCGGGCGATCCGCTGATCCGCCTCCGGCGTGAATGGCAACTCAGCAGGACCCCCTAACGCCTCTATCTCCCGCTGAACTTTCTCCGCTGACCCTTGCGGAAAGATTAGCAGATCCGGCCTCTTGATGTCGCCTAATCCCGCTGCCTCAAGTCGCTCGAAATAGAGTTCGAATGCCCGCACATCTCCTGTTGGTGCTGTCCCGCTGGGTCCATAGGGCACGGCGAAGAACTGGCCGGTTGCTTTGACGGCGTCAATGAGCCGCTGTTCACTCCAAACACCTTGTGACCAACGCATCAGAAAGTCGCTTCCACGGAGGCGGCGCGGGTTCAGGAGAAAGTCCTGCCATGCCAGCAGCGGTGGACTCGTCAGCAGCTCTTCGAGAAAGACCTCGCCGACAGCGAGCTCGTCGTCAAATCGGCAGGTGTGAGGGCGCTTGTGCATATCGGCAGAAGTCTTCCCACGACGGGCGCAGAAAGTCAACGCAGGTTTGCGGGGCAATGCCTATCACCCCGGCTTGCAATCAGAGTCGGCCCCTCCGCAACGCTTTCCAACGTTGTTAGAGCAAGCCGATCCGTTGAGGTTTACGCACTGACCCCAAATATAAGTGTAGCTTTTGCAAAAAACGGAGAGCATTACAGGAGCATGGTTCTTGGTTGTCGCACGCTCGCATTCTCGTTTTTGCCCCATTTGGTCGCACGTTGGGGACAGGGGCTAGCTGAGAGCCGGGTCAGGCGACGTCGCGGGGTTTCCAGCGCCAGACGTATTGCCAGGGGATCAGGTGATCCGATTTGGCGACACAAAAGCCCCCGTGGCTGAGGTCCCAGAGAGCCGGGACGGCGGCGGTGAGGCGGCCCATGCGACGGAGCCAAACGGGTTGCTGGTCCTCGGGGGGATCGTGCCAGACATCGGACCAGCCTTTGACGGGGTGGGGAACCGGCCAGGGCGGCAGGGCGCCTTTAACGGCCCGCCAGTTCCAGATCTCGAAGTCCTTGAGCGTCCACCAGCCGGTGCCACAGATGAGGCAATCGGACTCCCCGTTCCAATGGCCGAAGACGGGCTGGGTTTCCTCGATGGTGCGGCGGGCCAGTATGGCCTGACCATCCGCCGGGCGCTTGGTGAAGAGGTCCTTCCAAATGGTTAAGCTCACGCGGGTGAGAGCATATTCCAGGGGGTCCGGAGTGACAATTAATCTTCGTTGAATTGACGAGTGGGCATCGAGTGGTGTAGGCTTCACGCTCGAAGGCTGGGACTGACGAGGGCGCGACGGGCGCGGGATGCAGGGCGCGAGTTGCGTTGCCAGGGCAACGGGGTTGGCCGCGTCGCGCCAGATGGGTTTCTCGGTTTTCGAGCCTCTAAGGGTGAGGGGGTATTTGTATGAAGCGTAAGAATGGTCAGGCTGAACCGGGCCGGGACCTGTCGCAAACGGCAGTTTTGGACTGGTTGGCAGGCTGGTGCCGGCCATTCGATTGGAACCAGGAAATGTGGCTGATTGCAGGGGATTATGGGATTTGGCGGGCGGATGTCCGCTGTAGCGGACATCGGAGGGGGTCCAGGGTGCAAAGTAAGTAAGCTAAGTGGGGTGGGCAACCAGCCAGCACTACCGGGTCAATACGCCATCACCACGCTTGAGGGTAGCTCCAGACAGCCTTTTGGATGGTTACACGCCTCCTCTCCCCGACCCTCTCCTCCAAACGCGGATGTGCTCTATCGCATCACCACGGAGGCGCACCGGAAACACGCTTCCTTAACGGGAAGGGCGGCCCGTTACCGAGCCGCCCTTCCCCATTGCACTAATAACTGTTCAAGAGGAGCAAACACCACGGGGGCCGGTTGGTTTCGCCGCTGGAGAATAAAAAGGGCGCAGTGTTGGCCTACTGCGCCCAAAAGCACCGGAGAACAAACAACCGGTGGGAGGCTATGATTGCTGCCTCGACTGCACACTAACAGAGGGAATATCCAAAGGCCCGTGTTCTGCAGCCGGCGCGGTGATCCGTGCAGTGAGCGTATTAGAAAACCGCGGTCATCTGGCGGAGACGCGACCGCCCCAGCAGCCTCAGCGCCTTCAGGATATCCTCGTCATCCCCAACCCAGAGTTCCGGGCAAGCCGGAGCCCCAAACACATCCCGCGCCGCCGGGTTCTGGCGGAGCTTGCAGCGAATGCCCGCATTCGAGAGCTTCTGCCTGACCTGCTTGATCTCGGTGGGATCGGTTGAGGAGAATAACATTTTCATAAGCTGCACCTAACGCGAAAGGTCTGCCCTAAAATGCGCGGGCGCAACTTAGGCAAAATCCCGATAATCCCCGGGGGATTCTACGGCAGCCGTGTCAGGGGTTTTACCCCATGCGCGGGACCGGCAGGTCCGTCATGAGTAGCAATCCGGCCGGCACTTTGAGTAGGTTCGGCGCGGCGTTAACCAGCGCGGCGACCGTCGCCTGGTCGCCTGCCACCCCACCCTTGATGACCACATCCAGCGGCGGCTCGCCTTCCACCTGGATGGCGTCATGCGGGTCCTTCGCATCCAGATACATTTTGATGTCGAGCGTGAGGCGGACTTTCGCGCCCACCTTCGCTTCGGCACGCTGGTGCAAGCCGCAGGTCTGGCCCTTCTTCACCTCCAGGAACCGGGTGCGGATGTCGTGGTCGGCCACCACCGGGTCGCCGGTTTCAACGATATTCCACGCTTTCCAGTTCAGGCAGTGCGCGATGAGGGCCAGAGATTCCTTGAGCCCGGCGTGGCCCGCCTTGCCTTCCTTGAACAGGCGCCTGAACCGGGCCGGCGGCCAGCCGCTGCCGATCTTCCTTTGCAGGGGCTCCCGCCGGGTGGAGGCATTCACCACCCGCTGGACATGCACCGCGCGGACTTCCCGGCTGACGCCGGTCATGCACACGGGTAACACGTCCATCACGAAGCCGGGGTTGACGCCCGTGCCGACGACGCGCGCGCCGTGGACGCGGCACACCCGGTCCAACCGGGCAGCCAGCTTCGGCTCGCGGAGCTGCGGAAAGAGCAACTCTTCGCACGAGGACACCACGCTAATGCCCTGGCGGGCCATGGGCTCGATCTGCGTGAAGGCGACCTTAAACTTGGAAACGGCGGTGTGGAAGATGATGTCCGGTTTGGCGTGCGCAACCAGCTCTTTGAGCGAGCCATAAACCAGCCGGCGGCGCAGGGCCTTGATGCCGGTCAGTTCACCCAAGTCCTTGCCGATCTTCGCCGGGTCAATGTCTATCCCACCGACGATTTCAACCCACGGCTTGGTGGCAGCCAGCCTGAGTGTCTCCAGCCCGATGGGGCCGAGTCCGAATTGTGCAACTTTGATGTTCATCGCTAGATGCGTGTACGTAATAGGTTGACTATTGGCAATACAAAGTAACATCGGCTTGATGCAAGTCGGCTTTCCAGGTAGTTCCGCAAGGTACAAATTAGGCGTATCGGAGCGCGGACATTCTTGTCCGCCTCTGCGGCTTTGTCGCACCCGGGCGGACAAGAATGTCCGGGCTCCAGTGGCCGGAATCGGGTTCGGTGCTACTGCCGCGATCTCCATCCTGATTATGGTTGGCACCCTATCACCTGTCCGCACAATTAGCGCCGAGGCCCGCCGCGGCATGGTTTCGTCCGTTCACCCCGTGGCCACCCAGGCCGGGCTCCGCGTCCTGAAGGAAGGCGGCAATGCCATTGATGCCACAGTGGCAGTCGCCCTCACGCTGGGCGTGGTGGATAGCGACAACTCCGGCATCGGCGGCGGCTGCTTTATCCTCATCCGTAGGGCCGACGGATCACTGGTAGCCATTGACGGTCGCGAAACGGCCCCGGCAGCCGCTACGACCAACATGTTCGTGCGCAACGGCAAGGCCGACACGGCGCTCAGCCAAACCGGTCCGCTGGCCAGCGGCGTGCCGGGCGCGCTGGCCGCGTATGAGTTCGCCGTCGAGCACTACGGCAAGAAGAAGTTGAAGGACCTGATTTTGCCCGCGGCGGACATCGCGGACAAAGGCTTCCGCCTCGATGAGAGTTACGCCCGGAACCTCGATGGAGTGGCCGCGGAAATGGCACCGTTCGCCTCCTCACGCAAGGTATTCTTCAGAGGCGACCGGCCTCTGCGCAAGGGCGAGCTGCTGCGCCAGCCGGATCTGGCCGCGACCTACCGCAGCATCGCGGCGCAGGGCAGCGACTGGTTCTATCGCGGACCTTTCGCGCAAGCAACGGAGGCGTGGATGAAAGCCAACGGCGGCATCATGACCGCGGCGGACCTCGGGAATTACCAGATCAAGCTGCGCGAGCCCACCATCACCTCCTACCGCGGTTACCGGATTGTGACCTTCCCGCCGCCCAGCTCCGGCGGGGTGCACGTGGCTCAGATTCTCAACATCCTCCAGAACTTCGACGTCGCCGCGATGGCCCCGGCCACGCGCCTGCACGTCATTGCCGAAGCAATGAAGCTGGCGTTCGCGGACCGGGCTTATTGGCTGGGCGATCCAGACTTCGCCCACGTGCCGCGCGGCCTGGTGGACGCGGCCTACGGCAAGGCCCTGGCGGCGAAAATCAACCCCGAGCACGTGACACCAGTGAAGGCGCATGGGCTGCCGCCGAACTGGCAGTCGGATTGGTTCAAGAAGCACACCACCCATTTCTCGGTAGCGGATGCGGAAGGCAACTGGGTGGCCTGCACCGCGACCGTAAATACCAGCTTCGGCTCCAAAGTCGTCATTCCCGGCACCGGCGTCATCCTGAACGACGAGATGGACGACTTCTCCATCCAACCGGGTGTGAAGAACTACTTCGGGCTGATCGGCGCCGACGCCAACGCCGTCGGCCCCGGCAAGCGGCCCCTGTCGAGCATGAGCCCCACGCTCGTGCTCAAGGATGGCCGGCCCATCATCGCCCTCGGGGCAGCCGGTGGGCCGAGGATCATCTCACAGGTCGTGCTGGAGCTGGTGGACATCCTGGATTTGGGCCTCAGCCCGGCGGCAGCCTTGGCCCAGCCCCGCATCCACCACCAATGGTTCCCGGACGAGTTGATGGTCGAAAAGGCGTTGCCCCGCAAGCTCCAGGACGACCTGGCTCAACGCGGCCACAAGCTCAAGCCGCTGAAGTCCATGGGGGTGTCCCAAATCGTGGCCCGCAGCCCTGACGGGCAAGGGTTTATAGGCGCCGCCGACCCCCGTGCGGGCGGGCAGGCCCAGGGCTGGTAAAGGCCAAATCGGTCGAAGAGCCTCGAATACGAAACCTGCGCGCACCGTCGAAACACTAACGGTGTTAATGAATATGGACATATTCTCAACGACAGGAAGGGCTGCTCGGGGCTTGACGGCCCGGCCATTCCCGCTGAGAGTAAGGTGCAACGTAAACCTGACTGTGTTATGAAGACGCAGACTACTCGAACGAGCCTTTGGCTGAGTGTCGGCGCAGCCGCCCTGGTGGCCCTCGGTGCCACCGCCCAAACGACCGCGCCGTCCCAAACCGCACCCCCCGCAACTGCCTCCACCGACGCAGCCCCGCCTAAGCTGCCCTACGGCGTGGCCGATGTGCTGAAGCTGAGCCAGGCTCAGGTCAGCGATGACATCACCCTGAACTACATCCACAACTCCGGGACGATATATAGCCTGAGCCCTAACGACATCGTCTATCTGCGCAACCAGGGCGTCTCCGACAAGGTAGTGAACGCCATGCTGGATCAGCGCCAGAACGTGCCCGCCGACACGGCGAATCAAAACGCCCTGCAAGCCCAGGCCGCCGCTGCCGCCGGGGCGCAGTTGCCCGTAAGCACCGACCCGAACGCCTTTCAAGCGGCACCGGTCTATGTCCAGCCCCCGCCCCTTTATGCCCAGGCGCCACCGGCTTACGTTCCACCTGACGCGGCTCCCCCGGCCCCTTCGACCCTTTATGTGATGCCGTATGCGGGGTCCGGATCGGGTTACTACCCGTCTGCTACGTATTATGGTGGAGGTTACTATGGCGGCGGCAGCACGGTGTATGTGGTCGGCTCGGGATATGTCGGCCATCGTTACTACGCCAGCGGGCGTCACTACGGTGGCCACGGCAGCACCGTCTATCACTACGGACACCACTGAGCCCCCGCCGCAAATAGTCGGCGTACAGAGCGGGGCGACAGCCGGCTTGGGGCTGTGCAGGCGGCGGGCTAACTGAAAGAAGGCTAGATTCCTCATAATTCCTTCGTAAGCCCTTCGCATGCCCTTCGTATATCCTTCGTAAACTCATCGTAGCAACACAGGGCCCTCACGCGGGCAAGTAGCCGCAGGCAGGCCTTGGGAGCCACGGACGGTCGGGTTTGTGGCGACACCACGGCCATTGACAAAGTCCTTATGGACTGCGGCGGTAAGCGAAGCGCGACGCCGCTTTCCCTGACGGCATCCCGTCCTGCTTCATGCATCTATGCTGATTCCAGCCAAAGCGGCGTCGCACTTCGCTTGCCGCCGCAGTCCATATCGGCGGCCACGCGATACACCCCTGACTTCGTGACTGGTTCTGGTGCCGGAGCGGGCCAGGTATGCTGGAACCTTGCCAGCCTCCGGGGTAAACGCCACCCTCAGGACCCTTATGACCTGGTACCCAACCGCCATCGCGCTCGCAGCCTCATTAGTCCTTTCAGCCCCGGCCAACGGAGCGGGAAGCATCAAAGTGAGCGGCCTCAAATGCGAGTATCGCGCCGACCCGCTCGGCCTAGACACGCCGCAGCCGCGCCTCAGTTGGCTGCTGGATTCGAGGGAGCGCGGCCAATGCCAAACCGCCTTCCAAATCCTCGCGGCGAGCAACCCCGAAGCGCTGGCGAAAGGCGCCAGTGACTTGTGGGACAGCGGCAAAGTGCCATCAGCCGAGTCCGTCCACGTGGTCTATGGCGGCCAGCCGCTGCATTCGGGCCAGCGCGTCTATTGGAAAGTGCGCGCCTGGGACCGCGAAGGCCGTCCATCGGCCTACAGCCCGCCCGCGTGGTGGGAGATGGGCTTGCTGACCCCGGCCGATTGGCGCGCAACCTGGATCACACGCCAACGCCAGGCGCCAAAGACCGAGCAGCAGATGTTCGAGGATGACCCCGCGCCGCTCTTGCGGAAGGAGTTCCTGCTTCAGAAAAAGATCAGCCGCGCCCGCGTCTATGTCAGCGGCCTGGGCTATTACGAGTTGCGCCTGAACGGCCAGCGCGTGGGAGACCAGGTTCTGGACCCCGGCTGGACTACTTACTCGAAGCGTGTGCTCTACTCGACCTACGATGTCACAGACCAGTTAAAGCGCGGCCCCAATGCGCTTGGGGTGATGCTCGGCAACGGCTGGTTCAACCCGCTGCCGTTGCGCCTGTGGGGCTCTATCAACCCACGCGACCACCTGACCGTCGGCGAGCCGCGCGCCATAGTCCAACTCGTTGTCGAGTTCGCGGACGGCACTTCGCAAGTAGTCGGCACCGACGAATCCTGGAAGGTCGGGGGCGGCCCCATTTTGCGGAACAGTGTCTATCTGGGCGAGGTCTATGACGCACGCCGGGGGCAGCCCGGCTGGGATCGGCCAGGATTCGATGACCGCGCGTGGGAGCAGGCGAGCGTAGCGCAGGAGCCACTCGGTCCTTTGCGCGCTCAGGACGCGCCCCCCATCCGAGTCACGCGCACGCTCAAGGCTATCGCCCGCAACGCGCCGAAGCCGGGAGTGCTGATCTTCGACCTCGGGCAGAACTTCGCTGGCTGGGCGCGCCTGCACGTGAAGGGCCCCGCCGGCACCCGCCTGCGCATGCGCTACGGCGAACTCCTCTATCCCGACGGCACGCTGAACGGCATGACGTCTGTCTGCGGCCAGATCAAACAGGGCGGGCGCGACTACCGCTACGACGGCGTCGGCGCGCCCAAAACCGCGTGGCAGGAGGACCAATACATCCTCAAAGGTGACGGCGAGGAGGTCTATACCCCGCGCTTCACCTTCCACGGTTTCCGCTATGTCGAGGTAACCGGCGTCCCGGACGAGCACGTGACGCTGGAAGGCCTGCGGCTCAATTCAGACGTCGCGCCCGCGGGTTCCTTCACCTGCTCCAACGAGCGCCTCAACCGGATTCAACAGATGGTGCTCTGGACCGAGCTGAGCAACCTCTTCAGTGTGGAATCGGATTGCCCGCACCGCGAGAAGTTCGGTTATGGCGGCGACATCGTGGCGGCCAGCGAGATGGCCATGTTCAACTTCGACATGTCCCGCTTTTACGCCAAGTCCGTGCAAGACCTGGGTGACGCCGTGCGCCCCAATGACGGCTTCACCGAGACCTCGCCCTTCGTGGGCATCGCCGACGAAAGCCTGGGCGCCAAGGCCGGGCCCGTAGGCTGGGGCAGCGCACAGCCGGTGCTCCTCTGGCAGCTCTACCAGTATTACGGCAACAAGCGCGCACTGGAGGAAAACTACGAGCTGACGAAGCGCTGGATTTCCCTCCTGCGATCGTGCGCGCGCGACAACATCCTGGACAACGGCATCAGCGACCACGAGAGCCTGGTGCCCAAGCCGCGCGCCCTGACGGGCACTGCTTTCTATTACCTGAATGTCAGGCTGTTCTCGCAAATCGCGCGCACCCTGGGCAAGATAGCGGATGCTGACGAAGCCGCGGCGCTGGCGGACACCATCATGGCGGCGTTCAACCAGCGATTCCTCCAGCCCGGCACAGGCCGCTACGACACGGCGATGCAGGCCTGTCAGGCGTTCGCTCTCTGCTTGGGCCTCGTGCCGCCGGCGCAAACCGATCAGGCGCTCGGCGTGCTGGTCCGCGACGTGATGGACGCGCATCAAGGCCACCTGACCACGGGCATCTTCGGCACCAAGTTCATGCTGGAAGCGCTCACGGCCTTGAACCGCGCCGACGTGGCCTACGCAGTAGTTAACCAGCCGACCTTCCCCGGCTGGGGCTACATGCTCGACAAAGGCGCGACCACGCTGTGGGAGCATTGGGAATTCAGCGACAACACCTACTCGCATAACCACCCCATGTTCGGCTCCGTCAGCGAATGGTTCTACAAGGCGTTGGCAGGAATAAACCCCGCGCTTGACGCCGTGGGCTTTGACAAGATCGTGATCCACCCTCAGCCCGTCGGTGACCTGAAGTGGGTCAAAGCCAGCTACGACTCGGTGCACGGCCCCATCCTTAGCGAGTGGCACCGGGAGCCGGGACAGTTCAAACTGCGCGTCCGCGTGCCGGTGGGCGCGATGGCCACGGTCTTCCTGCCCGCAGAGCAGGGCGTGCGCCTCACCGAAGGCGGGAAACCGCTGGATCGCGTCGCTGCGGTCCGCCTGCTCCGTGTGGAGGGCGGAAGTGCGGTCTTAGCAGTCGGCTCTGGCGAATATGAGTTTGCATCCGGGGCGAGATGAACAGGGTTCCTTCCTTCAAACATTTCCCGTTGACGCCCAATGCCACTGCATGCCTTAATATCGCTACGGGCACGATTGCTGCTGGCTGCACGTGGTTTTGACTGACTGAACTGACGGATTGGACATGAAACCTATACGCGATTGGTTACGCAGGTTGGAACGGCTGGGAGCCTTCGCACGGCCGGGCGTCGCCGTCCTGGCGCTGTCGCTGGGCTTGGGCGTTGCCCAGGCGGATACCAGCGGCTTCACTGGCGATTTCGCCCCTTCCAACTGGACCAATTCCCCTCCCGGCCTCGGCGCCGTCTATTTCACCAATTCGAATAGCGAGCTGGTCCTCACCGGACCGAACCAGCCGGCCAGTCAAACCGACAGCTTCGACCCCATTACCTACAACGGCCCGCTGTCGGGCGGCCTGACGGTCGGTGGCAGGGTGGAGTTCGATTGGGAATACAACTCGGGCGATGCGCTCAGCACGATAAGCGCCGCGACCTTCGCCTGGTCCCAGGGCGGCGGAGGCGGCACCACCCAAACCAATCTCGCCCAGGGTGGCCCGGGTGTGGTCGAGAGCGGAGTCTTCATCACTCCGGAACTGGCGCCAGGAACCACCTTCGGCTTTCTGCTGAGCACCGAGACCCCCGCGAACAAGCTCTCGGGCAGCCTCATCGTCACCAACTTCCAATTCCAGGCGGACGTCCCGGAACCTTCGACGACGGCCTTGCTTGCGGGCATGGGAATGCTGTTGGGTGTGAAGCGCTGGCGGCAGTTCATGGGAATCCGCGGTCGGGGGAGTTGCACGCAGCGTCGTATATGATTACGGACCCGAACCGGCTAAAGCCCGGACTCCATGCGTTCGGAGTCCCGGCTTTAGCCGGTGCGGGCGACGAATGGTGACGTCGGGAGCAGCAGTCTTCCAATATCACAGGGCGGCGCATCCTCCAGTCACGGCCCGGCCGTGACGATACACGAGAAGGCCGGTCTAAACGGTGATGGAATTTGCTCCCAGCGGGAGCCGCAGCACGCCTCGGAACATGACTGGGCGAAGGCGGCCGGAAGACCTCCGCAGCCGGAACCGTAACCGCCGCGGCCAACGCGAAGCCCGGCGCCGCTGGCGCGGCGACCTCGTGTGGCCGCCAGGGGCCGGGGCCGCATCTTGCCACTGCTACCAAGGGCTGCGTGACAAACCGCGAGCCGTCCCCGGCTCGCAGCAATTGCCGCCGCGCCCGCGCTGCGAGCCAGGGACGGCTCGCGGTCCGGTGGTAACGTCCAGAGGCATGCGCAAACGCCTTGGCGGAATTGAACGTTGCCAACCGGCGGCGGTCTGGTTATAGAGTGTCCCGTTCTAACTTGGCGAGAGATACAGCATGGTGGGGAATTCTAGATTCGAGCCTCGGCGGCAGCGTAGCATGAGCTTGCTTCATTTTGCAGTGACGCACATTAACCGGCGGACGGGCGGCAGACGTCCATCCTCAGCGCGCCGCTTCCTGTGGTTCACCCTGTGCGTGCTGGCGCTCTGCGGCGGCGCGTTCTCGGCATCGGCGGTAATCCAGTTCGACGTGTTCCTGGGCTACGACAGCATCGTGCCGGACGCAAGCTGGTTTCCGGTCGTGTGCGAAATCAAGAATGACGGCCCAGCGTTCACGGGGACCGTCGAGGTCAACGGGGGGCAGTTCAACGAAGGCCAGTCGCGGCGCCTGGAGGTGGAACTGCCAACCGGCACGCTCAAACGAGTGGTCGTCCCGGTCTTCTCCACCGCACACGCTAACGCAATCTACAGCCGGTGGGACGTGCGCCTGCTCGACGAGCGCGGCCGGGTGCGGGCCGAGCAGACCGGCATGCAGCCGCGCAAGCTGATGGCTTCGGATGTTCCCCTGATCGGCGCCCTGGCGCGCAGCGTCGGCGGCGCACCCACCATCAGGCCCATCCTGCCAACCTCAAAAGAACTGCAGCCCGAATCGGCGCGGCTCCAGACCTCCATCTTCCCGGACAACCCGCTCGTCCTCGACGCGATGTCCTGCATTTACCTGAACTCCGAGAAGGCTCCCGAGCTGAACGTCCCCCAGGTCACTGCCCTTCTCGACTGGCTCAATGCCGGCGGCCACCTCATCGTCGCCGTCGAGCAGCTCAACGATGTCACCGGGACGCCCTGGCTAAGGAGCCTGTTCCCGGTTGACCTGAAGGACATGCAGCAGGTCGAGCACCACCCGGAGTTCCAGCAATGGCTGCGGAACGCTGACTGGGCCACGAATATCCCATACGCCAGTGGCAATCGGCGCGGGCCGTCCTCGAAATCCAAGAATGCGTCCATCAACATGAGTGACGCCAACCCCTTCAGCGAGTTGCCGGATGACCCTGTATTCGAGGCGGCAGCGCTACAGGCGGGGGTCGGCACACTTCGCGACGGGATGGTGGTGGTGTCAGCGGGAGATATGCCGCTGATGGTTACCGCTCAGCGCGGGCGTGGGCGTGTGACGGCCTTGCTGTTCAGCCCGGAGCGCGAGCCATTCCGATCATGGAAGAACCTGCCCACCTTTTGGGCGAAGCTGGCCGAGGTGCCGAAGGGCTGGTACGTCACGCCCGAGACCGGTCAGCCGGGGGGGTGGAGCAGCGACGGCATATTCGGCGCGATGATTGACAGCCGGCAGGTCCACAAACTGCCGGTCGGCTGGCTGCTCCTGCTGCTCCTGGTCTATCTGGTCGTCATTGGCCCGCTGGATCAATACTGGCTCAAGCGCATCGGCAAGCCCATGCTGACGTGGATCACTTTCCCGTGCTATGTGGTGCTCTTCTCCCTGCTGATCTATTTCATCGGCTACAAGCTGCGGGCCGGTGAGTCCGAGTGGAACGAGCTGCACCTGGTGGATGTGCTGCAAAAAGGAGACCGCGCTGAGCTCCGCGGCCAGACCTACGCCTCGGTTTATTCTCCCGCCAACCAGAAGTACATCCTGGAAAGCAAGCAGAAGTTCGCGACGTTCCGCGGCGAGTTCATCGGCCGGTGGAGCGGCTCACAAGCCGGAGAAAAGGCCAGCGTCATGCAGGAAGGCGATGCCTTCAAGGCCGAAGTCTTCGTGCCCGTCTGGACCAGCCAGCTTTACGTGAGCGACTGGTGGCAATCGGCAGCCATGCCACTCAACGCGACCGTGACCCGGCAGGGCGACGGTTGGAAGGTCACGGTCGAGAACCACACCGATCGCAATCTGACGAGCTTGCATGTCGTAATTGATGGCAGTCTAAAGAGCCTGGGCGAGCTGCCGGCCAATACGACTAAGACATTTACCGTGACCAAGGAGGCGGGAACCCCGTTAAGGAGCTTCGTGGCTGGTTACGGGAACACCTTCCAAAATGCCGTCCAATCCCGCCAGCGGACTTTCGGCGGCGAGGAGAGCGGGCGCCTGGATGATCTCCCCAATGGAACGATGGCAAGCTCGTTCCTCTCACAACTGGGTGGTAGTTCAAGTCCAGTCCGCAACTTCATCACCCCACCGGGTTTGGACCTTTCAACCGTGGCCGAGCATGGAAACGCCATTGTGCTAGCCTGGGCAGGCGACTATTCCCCGGTGAAACCGATGTACCAATTCTCGCCCCGCCGCGCGCACCGCAACACCTTGTGGCGGCTGGCGGTGCCGGTCCAGGGAGTGAAGTCTGGAGTCTAGAGTCTAAACTTGTATGGATGCCCCCCCTATTCCCGCCGTTCAGACCTTCGGTCTGACGCGCATGTACGGTCATATCGCCGCATTGTCCGGGCTGGACCTCACGGTCAACAAGGGCGACCTGTTCGGCTTCATCGGCTCGAACGGCGCCGGCAAGACCACCACCCTGCGCATTCTGGCCACGTTCCTCGCGCCTTCCGCCGGCACCGCGCAGATTCTCGGCCACGATGTCTTGCGCGATGCCGACACCGTGCGGCACGTCATCGGCTATATGCCCGATTTCTTCGGCGTGTACAAGGACATGGAGGTGACCGAGTACCTGGACTTCTTCGGCGCGTGCTACAAGATACCAACAGCGCAGCGGGAGAAAACGGTCAACGATGTCCTGGAGCTGGTTGGGCTGAGCGAGAAACGAGGGGCGCTCATCGGCGCGCTCAGCCGCGGCATGCAGCAACGGCTGGGGCTCGCGCGCGTGTTGATCCACGATCCGCAACTGCTGCTGCTGGACGAACCAGCCAGCGGCCTCGACCCGCGCGCCCGCATCGAAATGATGGCCATTCTCCAGGAGTTGCAGCGCCTCGGCAAAACGATCATCATCTCCTCGCACATCCTGAGCGAGCTGCAGACCCTGTGCAACCGGGTGGCGATTATCGAAAAGGGCAAGCTCATCTACAGCGGCCCCGTCCAGGGCGTGCGCGACCAGATGTCGCAGGGCCGCGTCGTATGGGTGCGCGTGTCGAGCGACCAGGCCCAGGCCATCGAACTCCTCAAGGCGCGGTCGGAAGTCGCCGAGGTCAGCACCTCCGATGGCGAGATCAAGATCACGCTCGCCAATCAGGACACCGACCACAGCATCATTGCCGACATCCTGGTGCGCGGAGGCGCGAAGCTGATTGAGCTGCGCGAAGACGAGATCGGCCTGGAAGAAGTCTTCATGCGCGTGACCCGCGGGGAAACGCAGTAGGGAGCGTGAAACGTGAAACGTGAAATGTGACAGAAGACAGTGGCTCGTAATCGGCGGAGACTTCTAGTGACTGTCCCCCATCACGGTTCACGGTTCACGTTTCACACCCAGCATGACGTTCCTTCCTCTGATCGAACGTGAGTTGCGCCTGAGGGCACGCAGCCCGGCAGCTTATTGGACTCGCTTTGTGGTAGGGCTGGCGGGCGTGCTGATCTGTTTGCCCCAGCTCACATCATCTTTGCCATTCGGCACGCCGGCGAGCGTAGGCGGAGGTGTTTTCAACGCCCTCGTGAGTGCCGCCTTTCTGCTCATTTGCGGGGTGTGTGTGCTGACCGCCGACGCGCTTAACACGGACCAGCGTGAGGGAACGCTCGGCCTGTTGCTGCTCACTCGCGTCAGGGTGGTGGATGTGCTGCTGGGGAAGCTCGGCTCCATCGGCCTCACCAGTGTCTGCGTCATGCTGGCGTTTCTGCCGATGCTGATGCTGCCGGTATTATCCGGGGGGGTCAGCGGCGGCGAGGTATTCCGCAAGGAACTCGGCCTGGTGAACGTCCTGGTATTCGCATTGGCCGCAGGCCTTTATGCTTCGGCTTCCAAGCGGGAGCGTTTCAAAGCCGCCGGCTTTGCTCTGATACTGGTGGGGGCGATTGCCCTCGGACCCTTCCTGCTGGATGTGGCGTTCGGGCGTCGCGGCCTCGGCGCCCGGCCCCTGCTCGCCAGCCTGCCAAGTCCCCTGGTCTTGCTGATCAGCGCGGGCGACGCCGCCTACAAAGCCTCCGCCAGCTCCTACTGGATTTCGATGGCTATTCTGAGCACGCTGAGCTGCCTGCTGCTGGCCGGGGCGTGCGTCCGATTGCGGGGAGCCCTGCGCGAGGGGAGCGACACGGCTGCACCTCCCAAAAGGGCGGTGCTCGGAGCTGAAGCGGAAGCGGCTCAGCCTCGCCGACGGCATAGGTTCGCTGGCGAGGCCAGTCCCATCGCCTGGCGGGTTGGCGGGCAGCGTGGCTTGAGGACCACGGTATGGGCGGCGGCGCTGCTGGGTTTTCTCTACTATGGGCTATTTAGGTTCTTGGCAAGCTTCTGGGGCATGCGTTCAGTGGCCTTCGTCTCGTGGTCTTTCGCGCTGGCCGCGACCGCTGTTATCGGGTCGCTGTGCGCCTGGGCCGCAAGCCGGTTCTTTGTGGAATCGCGGCGCACGGGTGAACTCGAACTGCTCCTGACCACGCCGGTTGGTGCGCAGACCCTCGTAACCGATCAATGGAAAGTCCTGAAGCGCGTGATCCGCTGGCCGCTGGTCCTCATGCTGGCGCCGGAGGTCCTGATAGGCATTTATATAATCTTGAGCCCGCGGTTCGGCCCGATGGGTTCATGGCGCGTCCATTATGCGATTTCTGTGCCTCTGTACGTGCTCAATACTGTCCTCGGGCTGGCGGCATTGTGCTGGCTCGCCCTCTGGTTTGGACTTCGGGCGTGTGGCCAAGCCAGGGCTATTCTCTGGAGTGTTGCCATAGCCAAGGCTCTCCCTTATGTAGTCAGCGTTCTTTTCTCCATCCTGGGGCCTCTGTTGTTCACGCCGCACCCGGCACCTTCGTCCGCTGCGTACTGGACGATCTGGCTCATACCTCAGGGCTTCAACATCGCCTACTCTCTTTGGCTGATCCGCCTGGCCCGACGCCGCCTGCAGGGCGATTTGACGGCAGTTGGCCCATTGCAATTGGACCTGCGGCAGGCTGTCTCATCCAAGGCGCGTGAAGCCGTGTCGGCGTTCCGCGTGGCACGGCACTGGACGCCTTCATGAGTAACCCCACCCTCAACCCGAATACTTCACGCCCGCCATGAAACGCCTATGGGACGGAGCGCCGGCATATTGCCGGCTTAGATCATTCGGACGCGGTAAGCCGGCAACATGCCGGCGCTCCGTCCCTCGATCGCCATGACGGTCTTGCCTGTGATCGAACGTGAGCTCCGGGCCGCCGCGCGCCAGCCCTTTACCTACTATCTGCGGTTGCTGGGAGTGGCGGCACTGCTGCTCGAGGGCTTGTTCTTTGGCCTCGGCCATGGGTTTGCAACCAACCGTGGCGGTGCCTTGTTCGGCAGCCTCCATTCAGGGCTGTTCATGGCGATCTGGATCCTGGTCCCGCTCCTCACCGCAGATTGCATCAGCCGAGAGCGGCGGGAAGGGACGCTGGGGCTGCTGTTCCTGACGCCTCTGCGCGCCGGCGGCATTGTGGTCGCCAAAGGCCTGGCCCAGGGTTTGCGGGCGGTAACGCTGTGGATCGCAGTGCTGCCGGTGCTGACTATTCCATTCCTGATGGGCGGCGTGAGCTGGCACCAGACCGTGATCTCGGTGCTGGTGAACTTCAGCGCGATTTGCTGGGCGCTCGCGGCGGGGTTGCTGGCTTCGGCCTGGAACCGCACTTGGACGCGGGCGCTTGCTGGCGCAGTCCTGCTGGCGCTCCTGTTCGTGCTGGCGCTGGGTATATCGGCAGGCGTGTTCCTCTTTCCCGCTGTTATTGGGAGAGGGATGCCTCGCGGCTACTACCCGAGCCCTCTGTTTGCTTTGCTCACGGGCGGGGGGTTCGTAGGCAATTGGCTGGGCGTCTGGCCCGCCTACCTGCGCCTTAGTGCGGCCACGCAGTTGATGTGGGCTGCGGGCAAGCTGGCCGGCTTCTCCCTTTTCGCCCTGGGAGCAGCCATCCTGGTCGCGGGCGCAAAGACGCGGCGCGTCTGGCAGGAAGGGCCTCCCTCACCCCAGCAAGTCTGGCTGCAGGCGACATTCTGCCGGCCCATTCTGTGGGTCGGCTTTCTGCGGCACTGGATGCGCTGGAAGCTCGAACACAATCCCATCGGCTGGCTGGGCCAGCGAACCTGGAGCGGGAGACTCGTCACCTGGGGCTGGTTCGCAGTCATCATCTCTCTGTATAGCGCCGTGCTGACCGACCGGGACTTCTTCCACGGCTACAGCACCATGCAACGAGCCATCGCCTGGTTGCTCGCCGTCACCATCGCCATGAGCGCAGCTGGCAGCTTTCAGCGCGAGCGGGAAACCGGGGTGCTCGAACTGCTGCTGGTTTCGCCCCTGGGCGAGAGCGTGATCATTTGGGGGCGCTTGCGCGGCCTCTGGGGCCAGTTCCTTCCCGCCGTCGCCACGCTGCTGGGCATCTGGCTCTACTTCAGCGGCATCTTGGGGACCGGGACTGACGGCGAAGTCATCCTGTTTCATGCCGCAGCCTTTGCTACGCTGCCCGTGATCGGTCTCTATTTCTCCCTGCGATGTCACACCTTCATAGGCGCGTTCCTCTCGACGCTCGCCATCGGCCTGGTTGTGCCCCTGGCGGTGCCGTTCTTGCTCGCCAGGGCCTTGGCGGCTGCAGTTTCTGCACCCAGCATCCCGTGGAGCGCATACGGATTGGCAGCGATCTGCCAATGCGCGCTCGCGGTCGTCTGCTGGCAATGTCTTTATAGCCGCCTCCGGAGGCGGGCCTTCCGGCTGGAGGAATCGCGCCTATGACCTTCCTCCCCATCGTGGACCGGGAGCTGCGCCTGGCCGCGCGGAAGCGCAGCACATTCTGGCTGCGCGTCGTGGCTGCGCTGGTGGCGATGGTCATTGGCACCGGGCTGATGATTCTCAGCCTGGCCTCGGCGTTCAACACCGTGAGCCTCGGCACCGTCCTGTTCAACATCCTGACGTGGTTCGCGCTCGCGGCGGCTCTCTGCGCGGGGTTGTTCTTCACCTCCGACTGCCTGAGCGAGGAGAAGCGCGAAGGCACGCTCGGCTTCCTGTTTCTGACGGACCTGCGCGGCTACGACGTGGCCGGCGGAAAGCTCCTGGCAACGTCCTTCCGTGGCGCTTTTGCGCTCCTCGCCATATTCCCTATCCTCGCCATCACGCTCCTGATGGGCGGCGTGACGGGAGTCGAATTCTGGGAGAAGACATTGGCATTGCTCAACGCGCTCGTCTGCTCCCTGGTGGCCGGGCTGTTCATCTCGGCCATCAGCCGTGATTCGCAGAAGGCGATGGCGGGAACGCTGTTTCTTCTCGTGCTGTGGCTGGGCGGCGGGCCCCTGGCCGACGGCATTCTCGCCCTGCTAAAATGGCGCGCTCCCAAGGCGCTCTTCAGCATCTCAAGCCCTCTCTATGTGTTCAGCACCATCGGCTCCTGGGGCAGGAGTCCCTTCTGGCTCGGGTTGCTGGTCAACCAGGCCATCGCGTGGATGCTGTTCGCTTTGGCCAGCGTGCTCGTTCCCCGAACCTGGCAGCAGCGGCGCCGCGCCGCGGGTCCAGCCTCAACTTCAAGCTGGAGTTACATCTGGAGATACGGGAGCGCTCGAAGGCGCGCGGCGCTGCGACGCAAACTGATTGGCCGGAATGCGGTGTTATGGCTGGCTTGCCGCGAGCGCTGGCAAGCGCTCGGCGTGTGGGCCCTGGCTCTCGTGGTGGCAGGCGTGTTCATCGGCCTGCTGGTGGCTAATATTCCCCCGCCATTCTGGGTCGTCTGGAGTTCGTTTAGCTGGGCTTTCGTCTGGCTGCTCTACCTGTGGTCGGCGTCGCAGGCCTCCCGCTTCTTCATCGAGGCCCGGCGCAGCGGGCTGATCGAGTTGCTTATGGCCGCGCCGGTGAGCGTGCGGGACATTGTGGAAGGTCAGTGGCGCGCGTTGCTGCGCTTGTTCAGTCTGCCAGTGATCCTGCTGCTGGCGGTGCACTTGGCGGGGTCGTTCTTCGTCGCCACGCGATCCATGGGCCTCGTGCCTGCACCCGCGCGCAACATGGTTCCAAGCTTCGCAGTCACTCTCGTAGGTTCGGGAGCCGCCATCATTGTCTCCGCAGCGAACCTCGTCGCGATATGCTGGTTCGGCATGTGGATGGGGATGACCTCCAAGAGCAACAACCTCGCGACCTTGAAAACGCTCGCTTTTGTGCAAGTCATACCGGGTATGGTCATCTCGTTTGCGTCCGGGCTTGTAATTCCAATCGTGATTATGCCCACGATTCTCAAGGGGGGCTTCACCTCGAAGAATGCAACCTCCTGGATGACGTCCTCCCTGATGAGCTGGATCCCGTTGATCACCATCGCCGTCAGCACCTTGCTTACTCTCGGCAAGGACTTGGGCTACTTCGTCTGGGCGCGCCGCATTCTCCTCGAAACGTTCCGCGAGCAGGCAACGCGGAGCCTGAACCCGTTCCGGTACGCGGCGCCGCCCCTGGTGCCGCCCCCGGTTCCGGCGCCGCCCGTCATTCAGCTCCAGCAGTGATATGACTTTCCTGCCCATTGTGGCCCGGGAACTGCGCATTGCGTCGCGGCGGCGCAGCACCTATTGGGTGCGCAGCGGCGCGGCGCTCGTGGTCATGTTCATCGGCGCGTGGTTCTTCCTCGTGGCGCAAGGCCAGCCGCCTAATCAAATTGCCATGGGCGTCTTCGGCATACTCACCGGCGGCGCGGTCCTGTACTGTCTTTTTAGCGGCGTGCGGTCCACGGCTGATTGCTTGAGCGAGGAGAAGCGCGAGGGCACTCTGGGCCTGCTCTTCCTAACCGACCTCAAGGGCTACGACGTCGTCTTCGGCAAACTCGTGGCTAACTCGCTCAGCGGGTTCTACGGCGTGCTGGCCGTCGTGCCCATGCTCGCCCTTCCGTTGCTCTTGGGCGGGGTGACGCCCGGCGAGTTCTGGCGCATGGCGCTGGTAGCCGTCAATACGCTGTTCTTTTCCCTGACCGCGGGAATCTGCGTGTCGGCGCTGTGCCGTTCGGCGCGCAATGCCATGGCGCTGACGATCCTGGGGATACTGCTGTTTGCGGCGCTGCTTCCGGCGGCAGGGGCATGGCTGGGTTTTGTCGTGCGCGCGAAGGAGGTGCCTGTGGCTTTCCTGCTGCCGAGCGCCGGGTTCACCTACTTTACGGCCTTTGACTCGGTTTACCGGGTCAGCCTGGGAGCGAGGAAGGCATTCTGGGGTTCGCTGCTGCTGATCCACGCGCTGGGCTGGCTGTTCCTGGTGCTGGCGAGCCTGATCACCCCGCGCTCATGGCAGGAACGACCAGCGGGCGCCCAGCGCCTGCGCTGGAACGAGCGCTGGCGCTTTTGGAGCTACGGCGACCCCGCCGAACGCGCCGCCTTTCGCCGGCTCTTGCTCAACCGGAACGCCTATTTCTGGCTGGCAGCGCGCGCGCGCCTGAAGCCGGCTTGCGTTTGGGCGGTGCTCGCGGTGCTGGGCTGCGGCTGGGCCTGGGGGCTGGCGAAATACCATCGCGATTGGCTGAGCGAGTTCATGTACTTCGCAACCGGCGTGGTGTTGAACCTGCTCATCAAGGGCTGGTTCGCCTCCGAGGCTGGCCGGCAACTCGCCGCGGACCGCACCCATGGGGCCTTGGAGTTGCTGCTCTCAACCCCGTTGTCGGTGCGCGATATATTGCGCGGCCAACTGCTTGCCCTCAAACGCCAGTTCCTGGGGCCTGTGATCGTGGTTCTCGCGGCATTCTTCATCTTCATGATGGCCTCCGTCTCAGAGGTGTCGGCGGCGGACGATCGTGCCGCCTGGCTGCTGTTCTGGGCGGTGCTCATGACCCTGCTGGTCGCGGACCTTGCGGGCCTCTATTGGGTCGGAATGTGGCAGGGGTTGACGGCCAGGAATCCGAACCGCGCCACGAGCGCCGCCCTGGTGCGCATCATGGTCCTGCCCTGCGTCGCCTTCGCGCTGCTGAGCCTGCTGGTATCGCTCGTCTCTATGAACGGCCAGGTAGAGCTCGGGCCGAAGTTCTTCCTGGCCATGTGGGTTGGCCTGAGTCTGGTGGCTGACGTGGGCTTCGGCGCCTGGGCGAGGCACAAATTACTTACGGAGTTCCGCAAGGCCGCAGCCCAGCGCTACACGCCGGGCCTGGGATTCTGGAAGCGCCTGCTGGGCGGAGGACAGTCAGGCATGCCAGCACCCCCGCCGGTGATTGGTATGGCAAATCCCACGGCGCCCAGAGCCGAAAGCCTGTGAACGCTTAGTGCTCTTGGACATAAGTTCGATGAGGTATTCTGAGCCAAACCGTCGTAGCGCCGACTGGTAGTCTGGCAGGCACACCGTCGAGCCTAGCCGCCCGCCCCGTTTCCAGCGCCTGCCGAGGGGAAGTCGGAGATACGGCCGACTGGAACTCTGCGCTCCGACGCTTTGGGGTAGAGGAGTCCGCCCCCGCCGCTCCCGATCCAGTGCCTGTCCTCGCCGTAATCCAACCGGAGCCTCTCCGTAGCACCTCTTATCGGCGATAAGAGGTGCTACGGAGAGGCTAAGGAGAGGCTAAGGAGAGGCTAAGGAGGGATACGGGGCCGTGGCGGCGGCAAGCGGTCGGGAAGCTGCGTGGAGATAGGAAGTTGCTAATCTGAGGCGCGGCTGGACCGGAACGGGTTCCAGATCGAGCACGAGGGGCTTGGGAACGCCGTCCAAGGGTAGGAACGCTAGTCATCTCTGCAAGCAACTGGCGCTGGGTGACTTACGCCTTGTCCGGGTGCCATTCGAGTACGCCATCGAACTTGCGCTCAGGACCACTTAGTGTGAAGCGATGGCTGCGGGGAGTTAGCGCTTGAGGCTGCTCGGCGCAAGTGTAAGCTCTCGCCCATGAATCAGCGCATCTCTCGGCGTTCGGCTCTTGGCAAAATCGGCGGAGGCACGATCGGGCTGGCAGCGGCAGCGGGGTTGGCGGGGCGGGTCCAGTCGGCCGAGCCAACCGAACGACCAAAGCTCAAGGGCAACATTCATCACTCCGTTTCCGCCTGGTGCTATGGCAGCCTATTCAATCCGGGCAAGAACAAGGCGGCCAAGATGAGCTTCGAGGACTTTTGCCGCGAGTGCGCGAACATGGGGCTGGAGTCGGTGGAGCTGCTCGGGGCCGCGGATTGGCCGACGGTGAAGAAGGTGGGGCTGACCTGCGCGATGTGCAACGGGCCGGACAGCATCCCCTACGGCTGGAACCGCGTGGAGCACCATGACGACTTGCTGCCGAAGTTCGAGCAGACCATTCCGCAGGTGGCAGAGATGGGCTTCCCGAACATCATCACCTTCTCCGGCAACCGCAATGGCATGAGCGACGAGCAGGGAATGGAGAATTGCGTGAAGGGGCTCAAGCGGCTGGCGCCCATTGCCGAGAAGCACAAGGTCACCGTCTGCATGGAGCTGCTCAACAGCAAGCGCAGCCACAAGGATTACATGTGCGACCATACGGCGTGGGGTGTGGAGGTCATCAAACGCGTGGGGTCGGACCGCGTGAAGCTGCTGTTCGACATCTTCCACATGCAAATCATGGAGGGGGATCTCATTGACACCATCCGCGAGAACCGCGAGTACATCGCGCACTTCCATACCGGCGGCGTGCCCGGGCGCAATGAGATTGATGACACGCAGGAGATTTGCTACCCGGCGGTCATGAGGGGGATTCTGGCCACCGGCTACAAGGGATTTGTGGGGCAGGAATTTGTGCCCAAGCGCGCGGATGCCCTGGCGTCGCTGAAGCAGTGCGTGCTGATCTGCGACGTTTAGGGGCTGGCGTCTTGTTGCGGCCCGGACGTGCCGCCGGGCCGGATGCCCGGCTCTACGGCAGGCAGGATGCCTGCCGCTACGGGGCAGCCGGAAGATGAAAGCGTATCCTCAACCTATTGACGTGAGGAAGGTGAAGGTCTATCCGCTGGCCGAGCGGGAAAGCCTTAGCCGCCTTGACCGTATCCTGATTGATCCGGGCCAACCGCCGCGCGCATGTGATGCCGAGTCGTCGAAGGCGATTCAGGAGTGCGTTCAGAACATCGCCGCGGCGCGGAAGCGCGGGGCGAGCGTGATGCTAATGTATGGCGCGCACCTGATCAAGAACGGGGCGATGGGGATCGTGAACCGGTTGATGGAGCTCGGGTGGATTACGCACCTGGCCACTAACGGCGCGGGCACGATTCACGACTGGGAGCTCGCTTACCTTGGCCGCACTGAAGAGAGCGTTAGGAAGAATGTCGCCACAGGCACGTTCGGGACGTGGGAGGAAACTGGCCGGGCCATCGCGCTGGCGCTTCTGGCCGGCGCGCTCCGCGGCGAGGGATATGGCCGCAGCTTGGGCCGGTTTATCTGCGAGGATGGGGTTAGTCTGCCCACTGCGGCGTCATTGGAGGAATCGCTGAGTGCCGAGCCGGCGCATCCTCTCGCGCCTGCGCGGGCCGAACTTCTGCAGGCGATGGTGGTGCACAACCTCCCGGCAGGGCACAGCGAGGTGCGGCATCCGTACAAGGGAACTTCGATTCTCGCACAGGCGTTTCGGCGCAACGTCCCGCTGACCGTCCATCCGGGCATCGGGTATGACATCATTGCCAACCACCCGATGTTCAACGGCGCGGCGATTGGCCGTGCCGCCGCGCTGGATTTCGGACTCATTGGCGCGGCGGTCGAAGGGCTGGACGGTGGCGTGGTCCTGTCCGTGGGCTCGGCGATCATGGCGCCGCAGGTCTTCGAGAAGAGCATCAGTTGTGTCAATAATCTGCGGCTGCAGGCCGGCCGGAGCATTGTCCGGGGCCATACGATCTACGTGGTGGACATTCAGGACGGTGGCAACTGGGATTGGTCGAAGGGAGAGCCGCCAAAGGACAACCCAGCTTACTACTTGCGTTTCTGCAAGAGCTTCTCGCGCATGGGAGGCCGGATGCGCTACGTGCAGTGCGACAACGTCGCGTTCCTGCACAATCTGTTGTGAACGCTTGAGAGTCTCCCGGCGGAAGGTTAAGGCGCCACCTGGAGTCGGTAAAAGCGATCGGTGTTAGTGGCGACGGAAGGATCGTTGTACTGGAAGAACCCGTTGGTGCCGGAGAGAGTGGCCAGGTAGGTCCAATTCGTCCAGTCCGTGGTGAACAGCAGGTTGTAGTTAGTATAGGGCACGCCGCTCATGTTAAGTTCGAGCGAGCCGTCGCCAAGGAGGCTGAGCGAGTCGAAATGCCCTCCGGCAGGCGGAGATGGGTTGGTTAGAGTCAAGGTGGCAGTGCCGCTCAGCATGACGCCGGCGAGGTTGCTGACCAGCACCGAATAGGAGCCGGCATTGCATGCGGTGTAAGAGCTGCTCGTTGCGCCCGCCTGCGGCGCGCTGTTCCATTGCCACTGATACGACAGCGGCACGGTGCCGGTGGCGGCCACGGAAAAGTTAGCGCAGGTGCCCGCGAGGATGGTTTGGCTCTGAGGCTGGTTGGTGATCGAAGGCGGCACAAGCACAGTCAGCGTCGCCACAGAACTGGTGAAGCTGCCCAGAGCATTGGTGATGACCACAGAGTAGCTGCCGGCATCCGTGGGCTGGGCGTCGGCGACATCGTAGTTCGTGGCTGTGGCGCCGGGGATAGGCAAGGCGTTGAACTGCCACTGGAAGCCCAAAGGAGCGCTGCCGCTTGATGTCACGCTGAAGGAGGCGTCCTGGCCCTGAGTGACGATCAGGCTCAGCGGCCCCGCGACAATGGAGGGCGGCACCAGGACCGTGAGGGTTGCCACGGCGCTGGTGACACTGCCGTACGCGTTCGTGACAACCACCGAGTAGCTGCCGGCGTTGGTGGATTGGGCGCTGCTAACCGTGTAGTTCGTGGCGGTAGCGCCGGAGATGGGCACGTTGTTGAACCGCCACTGGCAGCTCAGGGGCGTTGTGCCGGCGGGCGTAACGCTGAAAGCGGCGTCCTGGCTCTGGGTTACAATCAAGCTCGCGGGCTGCGCCACGATAGTCGGCGGCCCGGTCACCGTCAGGAGAGCCTGGCTGGTGGTGAGCGTGCCATTGGTCCCGCTGATCACGCAGGCATAGGAGCCGAAGTTTGTGGCAGCCACCGAGGTGATATTATAGGACGAGGTGGTCGCACCGGTGATGTTGGCTCCGTTGAATTGCCACTGATAGGCGGTGCCAACGGCGACGGTGGTGAACGAGGCTGGCTGGCCTGGGCTGGCGCTCTGGCTCACAGGCTGTTCGACGATCCAGGGGTCGTTGGCAGCGCGGAAGGTGAAGTCATCGTAATACCACCCCGCGCCGGTGGACGAAGACATGTCGTGATTCAACTCGATCAGGTTGTAGCCGAAGTTGGTGCCGCCAGAGCTCGAAGTAACGGTGGCGTTAGTCATGTTATCAATGTACATCGAGACGGGCGAGTAATTAGCCGCATTGGGAATCCCAACGACAATGCGGCCATGATGCCAGCCGACGGAACGGAGCGTAGCGGTGTTGTACCAACTATTGCCTGAGCCGAACGTGCCTGTGCCGCCAATGATGCGAGCTTGGTAGTACAGGTAATTGTATCCAGTGTTGCCGTTGTAGGCGCCAAGGGACATTCGTTGGTTATAGGTGCTAAAGGTGCTGCTATCACTGGTCGTGGAAACCGGGGCGTAATTGCAAAGGGCGAGGTACTCCTGAGAATTGGTGGCGCCGTGGGGGCTGCTGCCAAAGGGGTCGTAGAACCACCAGTCGCACATGAAGTTGCCATAGTAGGTTTGTCCGGCGTTCATGCGGTAGAGCAAATTGAGGTAGTCCTGTTTTGTGACGCCGGACGTCCCAACCATCTGTAAGCCGCCATGAGGGGTGACGCCGCCGTTGGCATTGGTGACCCAACCCTGAACCGTGGTGTTCACGCCCCACCAAGGGTTAGCGCTGCTGGTGTTGGGACCGCCGGTCGTGTTATTGTCGAGGCTGCCCATGCTGTAGCTTTCAAACCCGTCGGAGAAGGTAAAAGCGGCCTGCTGGACGATCAACGTGGCTCCCGTGCTGGTCTGGGTACCAGCGCTGTTGCTTACCATGACGGAATAGGTTCCTGCGCTCCCCCAGAGGATGGGAGCGAGCGTCAGGCTGGACTGGGTCGCCCCGGAGATGGGCGTGCCGTTCTGGCGCCACTGGTAGGTGGGACTGGTGCCCTGGGACAGACCGACCGTGAAGCTGACGGTGTTGCTGACGGAGGCGAGCTGGTTGGTGGGTTGGACGTTGATGATCGGCGGCAAGACGACCGTCAGCGTTGCCAATGAGCTGGTGATCGAGCCATAGGCATTGGTCACAATGACCGAGTAGGACCCGGCATTAGTCACCTGGGCGTTGGCGATAGCGTAGCTAAAGGCATTGGCGCCGGCCAAGCTGGCACCGGAGAAAAGCCACTGGTATGAGAAAGGGGTGGAGCCCGTGGCGGTGACGCTGAAGCTGGCGGTTGAGCCCTGGCTGACAACCTGATTCTGCGGCTGGGTGGAGATGCCTGGCGGAGTGGGCACGGGGTTCACTGTCAGAATGGCCGGTGGAGCGCTGGTCACACTGCCCGCGGAATTGGAAACCACGACAGAATAGCTCCCGCCATTAGCGGGCTGGGCATTGGCAAGGGTATAGCTGCTGCCGGTGGCGGCGGCGATGCTTCCGCCGTTGAAGAGCCATTGGTAGGCGAAAGGAACCGTGCCGGACGCGCCAACAGCGAACGTGGCGCTTGTGCCCTGGTTGATGGTGAGGCCCTGCGGTGGGTTCGTAATCGCCGGCGGAACGATGACAGTGAGCATGGCGTTCGAGCTGTTAACGCTGCCCAGCGAGTTGGAGACGACAACAGAATAAGGACCGTCATTACTCGGCTGCGCATTCACGCAGGTATAACTGGAAGCTGTCGCGCCGCTTAGATTGGTGCCGTAAAAGAGCCATTGGTATGCAAGGGGAGCGGAGCCGGCAGCCAAGACACTGAAGGTCGCGCTCTGCCCCTGGTTGGCAGTCTGATCCTGCGGCTGAACCATGATCGTGGGGCTGGCATTGCTGGACGACACCCCGGTGCGAATTGTGTTGTTGCCCCAGTCGGCGACGGAGAAGGCGCCGGTGTTGTTGATTCCAATCCCGCTCGGGTACGAGAACTGCGCGGCACTGCCGCTGCCATCGGCGCTGCCGCTGACGTCCGGCATGCCGGCGACGGTGGTCACTACCCAGTTCGTTCCCGAGGGGGTGACCATTCGGATCGAATGATTGCCCGTATCCAGCACATAGAGGTTGCCGCTGGCATCCACCGTAATGCCTTGGGGCTGAAAGAACCGCGCGCTGCTGTTGGTCCCGTCGGCACTGCCCCAGACTCCAGCCAATCCAGCCAGCGTGCTGACGACACCGGCGGAAGTAACCTTGCGGACAGTGTGATTACGTGTATCGGCCACATAGACATTTCCCGAAGCATCCGCCGCCACGCCGGAGGGGCAATAGAACCGGGCGGTGTTTGTGCCATTGCCGGCGCTCGTGCCGTCAATACTCCCCGAGTAGCCCGGCAAACCAGCCAGCGTAGTAACGACACCCGCGGAAGTCACCTGGCGGATAGTGTGATTCCAGGTATCGGCCACATAGATAATACCCGAGGTGGCGAAGGCCAGGCCTTGCGGACCGTTGAACAGGGCACCGCTGCCTGTGCCGTCGGTCGTGCCATTCGTCCCCGCGGCGCCGGCGAGCGTGCTGACGACGCCACTCGAAGCGACCTTCCGAATCGTACTGTTGGCGGTGTCGGCGACGTAGGTGTTGCCCGAGGTATCCACAGCAACTCCCTGTGGGGCGTAAAAACGGGCGCTGCTGCCGGTGGCATCGGTGCTGCCAGAATTCCCGGCGGAACCAGCCAGCGTGCTGACGACGCCGGCGGATGTGATCGTTCGGATGGTGCTGTTCCCTGTGTCCGCCACATAGCTGTTTCCAGAGTTGTCTATGGCGGGGCCGGAGGGCCAATCGAACCGTGCGGCGTTGCCCGTACCATCGGCGCTACCGGTGGAAGCCGAGCCTGCCAGCGTGGTTACTACCGCGCCGGAAGCGATCTCGCGAATGGTGCCGTTGGCGCTGTCAGCCACGTAGATATTGCCGGAACCGTCCACGGCGGTGCTTTGCGGCAGCCAGAAGCGCGCTGCGGTGCCAGTGCCATCGGCGCTGCCAAAGCTGCCCGCTGTGCCAGCGAGCGTAGTGACCACGCCGCCTGGCGTGATCTTGCGGATCGTGTTATTGAACGAGTCCGCAACGTAAAGGTTGGTTGCGCTGTCGAGCGCGAGGCCTTGCGGAACCCAAAACTGGGCGCCGGCGCCGGTGCCATCACCGCTGCCGTAAGTGCCCGCGGACCCGGCGAGCGTAGTCACGACGCCGCTGCTGGTAATCTTCCTTATCGTCTGATTCCCGGTGTCACCGACATAGACGTTGCCGGCGCCGTCAACCGCAATGCCTTGAGGCTCATAAAACTGGGCGCCGCTCCCGGTGCCATTGTTGGTGCCGGAGTTGCCGGCGGAACCGGCAAAGGTGGTGACCGCTCCACCGGAGGTGACTTGCCGGACAGTGTGGTTCCAAGTATCGGCGACGTAAAGAAGGGTGCCAGTGCTGTTAACCGCAATCCCCTCGGGCTCATAAAACCTGGCGCTGCTACCGGTCGCATCCATGCTGCCAGAAGCCCCAGGGGAGCCGGCCAGAGTAGTTACCGCTCCAGCCGAAGTGATCTTTCGGATGGTGTAATTACCGGTATCCGCGACATACACGTTCCCCGCACCGTCCACCGCCACACCCTGGGGCTGATAAAACCGCGCACCGCTGCCGGTGCCGTCGGCGCTGCCGCTGACGCCCGCTAATCCTGCCAAGGTGCTCACAACCCCTCCGGCGGCGATCTTCCGGATCGTGTGATTGTCCGTGTCGGCCACGTAAAGGTTGCCCGAACTGTCCGCGGCGACGCCCCAGGGGTTGGCCAGGCGGGCGGCGCTTCCAGTCCCATCAGCGCTTCCCAGGCCCGGCGACCCAGCGAGCGTGGTGATGGTCAGCGATTGAGACCGCAAGAGGGGAGCAACCGCGAGTGATAGCAGAACCGATAAGAGGACCGGCGGTATTCTCATTCAGTTCCAATTGGGCAGATAGACGTTGCCGCTGCTGCTTGCACTGCTGCCCTGCTCAGCGATCGAAGCCTGGATAGTGTAAGTCGAACCGGCATGAAATGCCGGCAAATGCAGGATATAGTAGGCAACACCCCCGTAAGAGCTACCGGTCTGTGTGTAATTGGCCAACCCTGCAAATCCGGAAAAGGTGTTCATGTCCACTTGCGTGCCGTTCTCCAGCAGTTCCACCCAGTAAACGTTGAGACCGTCGTCCCCCGACGTGTAGGCAAAGCTCACGTCAATCTCTCCGGCTTTGGTCACATAGGGCGTAATGTTATAGCTCACGGTCGTAGCGGTGGTTGGGACCGAAGGTCCCCAGGAACCGATCAGTGTATTGGTTTCGCGGTTATAATTGAGCCCCATCGCAGCCAGGCGTTGCTCATCGGTAGCCAACCGGGTAGTAAAGTCGGTGTAGTTCTTCTGCGCTTTGGCTGTCCAGGTCACCTCGGACTCCGCGCATGCGCGCGGGAATATCTTGTACTCGACATTCAGCGCCGAGGGCACGAATTCCGTCCAAAGGTTGACCTGCGCCCCTATAATGTTCGTGGTCCAAGGCGCATTCAAAGTTGAGGGTACCGGCTCGTAGTTATAAACGCCACTCACAGTCGCGTAGGAGGGGCCGTTGCCGACCTCGAAAAACGGCTCGTTAAGAGTGGTATTCGCATCATCTTCCTCGTAGTAGTTGATGCCGTTGGGGGCCATGACGACACTTTGCCCGTTCGAAGCAGTTTGGTTGGCGTCGAGCGTCTCCCATTCCATCAACACCGCGTTGGTAATCGTACCGGTGGTCTCGATCTCAGACCAGCCGACCATGGTCCGCCCGTTAGCGTGGAGAAAGGCGGCGAGGTTTGTGGAAAACCAATGCTGGTAGTTCACAATCTTGTTGCTGGTCGTGCCGCTGGTTATCCCCAGGGCAGTCATTTGGTTGAGATCGGGCGCGTACGTCGTCCACTGGTGATCGCCGGTGGCGTACACTTCATCCCCCCCGCAATGGATGTACTGGCCCGGGAAAAGACCCATCACTTCCGTAAGCACGTTCGTAAAGAACGACCAGTTCGGCGTCAGTGTCCCTCTCACGGTATTCGACCCCGCCAGACTGAAAAGGGTGTAGCTATAGTTGATGTTGTCCATGTTGTAGTAGCTCCCCGGATTCCCGCACCCGAGGGAGGGATAGGAGACCAGCGCGGCCGAGCAATGAGCGGGGATTTCAATCTCCGGCACAACCGTGATGTACCGTTGCTGTGCGTAGGCGACCACCTCCTGAATGTCGCTCTTGGTGTAGTAACCGCCATATTTGCCGAGCGAGTTCCAGGCGGTGCTGGCAGCCGGGTTCTGGCCGTAGTCAATGCCCGTTCTCCAGGCTCCGGTGTTGGTCGAAGCCGTCAACGTCAGGGACGGAGCGTAATTGATCTGCATGCGCCAGCCGTGGTCATCGGTCAGATGCCAGTGGAACCGGTTGATTTTGTGGAGGGCCAGGCCGTCCAGTACTCGCTTCACTTCTTGCTTGTCCTCGAAATGGCGAGAGACGTCGAGCATCACCCCGCGCCAGGCAAACCGGGGGTAATCCTGGATATAGACGCACGGGGCGGTCCAAGCCACGCCGGTGACGGGTTGTGGTGACATAATCTGCGGCGGCAAGAGCTGGAGCAACGATTGCACGCCGTAGAAGACGCCCGCCTGGGCCGGCGCGCGGATAACTACGGAATCGGGCGCGATGCTTAGCTCATAGCCCTCGGCTCCGAGGGTGGAAATGGCATTAACCGTCGTAAGCAGCACCGCGCCGCGAATAGGCCCAGCGGCGCCGTTCGTGGCCACGACGAACTCATAGCCGGTAGATCGGAACAGCATCATGGCCAAGTACTGGCCATTTTGGAGCGAAGCGCTGTCCACGTAAATCTTGGTGGCAGCTCGGACCGGCACTCCCGGAACCGGTTGACCCGGACAGAGCGAGAAGACCCCCGCGCGATTTGTCATGGTTACGGGCAGCGGGATGACCGGCAATGTGGCGGCAAGGGTGGCAGCCGTCAGGCAAGCCAAGGCCACGCTGCACATGCCGATAAGCCGCGCAAAGCGGGTGAAGTGGTTCAGGCGAACCCTCGCTCGTTGGTGCTGCGGGACTGATTGCGGGAGCAGGGGGTCTGCAGATTTGCAGGTGAATATTGGATGCACGTATTTCATTTCATTTCATCTCGAACTGCGCCTATCTTTCGAAGGGTTCCAACCGGGCGCACAGGGCCGAAGAACAGCCAGCGGCGGAGGACGGTTCAATCTAGGACAAGGATGCAATTATCTGCTTCGGATGTCTAGCGACTTCTAATCGCGATTCTAACGTTCACAACAAAGCGCCGGGTCCCTGGACGAGACCCGGCGCCAATTATTAACAGTCTAGTTTAATTCAGCCGTCTTCGTCAAGCACGCCGAACGCTAATCCTCGACCCTGGAGGGACACACGATGAATATGCGGTAGAATCGTGGTGTCGCGGCGGCGGCATCGTAGCTATATGTCGCGGTCGCTCCGCTGGCGGTCACGTCGGGCGTCAGATCCGTCCAGGTGACGGTCGGCGTCAGGTCAGACGCGTATTGCACGCGATACGTCTGGCCCGCCAGTGAATCCCAAACCAGCCTCACAACTGTGCCCGACATGGTG